>Ga0180300_10000041_pt1 | contig 42634 bp, 51 predicted proteins | sample GuaBasSediGuay15_FD_121798 | JGI IMG/M metagenome (GOLD analysis project Ga0180300, IMG submission 121798) | Subseafloor sediment microbial communities from Guaymas Basin, Gulf of California, Mexico - Guay15, Core 4569-2, 21-24 cm | ecosystem: Environmental > Aquatic > Marine > Hydrothermal...
TCAATATTCTTCTCCAAACTAAACCAGCCATTGAAGAACATAAAAATAAAATTAAAAAATTATTTAAAAAAAATGAAAGTAAACTAAAAGTTATATCATCCGATCAAATAATAAAGGAATTTAAGCAATTTTTAAAAGGAAAATCTTCATACGAGGAAACTTTATTTAAATTATACTATTCAAAGTCTGCTTAATTCCTTATTTTCCTTTAATTTTTCCCTTAACTTTCTTTTCCCTTGATTGAACTCCCTAATTCTCTACAATTACTTGTGTTTGAACAAGGGCCATCCAAGGGCTTGATTCTGGAGCTCCCTCATAAGTCGCTGACACGCCTATCCCGTAAACGCCGTTTTCTACCTTTGTCGTGTCCAACAAAATTTCCTGGCCGTTAGATGGATTGTCCACCCATTGAATTATAACATTGGGGTTGCTGTAAGGATCGCCGTTAAATCCCTGTGGAGCCAGGGAAACCAGTATTTTCGTGGCCTCACTTGGAATGCTCTCTAAAGTCACTGTCACTATACCACTTATCTTTTTGCCTTCTGTTGGTGATATCTTTACTTTAAGGCCATTGTCCTCTAGATTGATTTCTGTTTTTGTCTGCTGCATCTCCTGATTCTGTGTTGTCTCTCCACCTTGCTGAACGCAACCGCTTATGAAAACTATCCCAACTATCGTTAACAACAGAACTGCAATGCTGCTATATTTGGACGCCATGAATTAGGTTAAAAACTAATTCTTTAAAAATATTTCGTTTTAATCGAGAGCAGCGTATGCCATATAAAATGTGCTGTTAAATTAATAAATCAAAAACTACAAAAACATAAGCATGGCAACATCCTTATTCTATGACGCTGAAAGAAAAAAGAGAAGAATCGCTAGAGGATACAATAAGCATAGGTCTGGCTTTTCATGGACCCATTTCAGCAGTAAGGAAGAGGACTCATTGGATAAGCTTATGGAAGAGCTGGGCAGAGACGCTGAATTTAAAGCAGACCTGATAGAGGAGCAGAGGCCTAGGTTCAACATATTTAAAGACTTCTACGTGCTTATTCTTGGCATCCCAAGCAGTAAAACAATAACATCCGAAAAGGATGACTATGACATGGAGCAGTTAGCCATTGTAATTAAAAGAGACAGGATTGTGAGCATCTCAAGGAAAAAAATGCCTTTGATAAGAAAAGTAATGTTTAAACTGAGCAAGAAAAAGAGAAGATTAAGCAGTAGTTATGTTCTTTCAATGCTTTTGGAAGAGATTACTGAAAACATAATAAAGACCATTGAATCCTATGAGGACATAATTGAGAGCGTTGAAAACAGCATAATGAAAGGGAAGGTTGAGAGGGATGTGCTTCTGAAAGTAAACAGCATGAAGGAGAATGCATTCCATATCTCAAAGGTGCTAAAAGCAAATTACCAGTCAATTGTCAGGCTAGAAAATGCTCTGAAGAAGTGGGGCGGATATGAATTTAACGTAAACATAAAAGACAGGGTTCTTTATGCCCTTGACAATGTAGAAACAATAAGAGAGTCTCTTAGGGGAATAACAAATCTTTACATTGGAATCATGTCGCACAGGATGAATGAGAACGTGTATAAGCTGACAATAATAGGTACTGCTTTTCTTATCCCTATGCTGATAGCAGCTTTTTATGGCATGAATGTTCCACTGCCTAAATTAACTTTTTGGCAGCTGGTCTTTATAAGTTTCACAACAGCATCGCTAATACTGGCCATAATGAAGGCCAAGAAATGGATTTAGGACCAATTTACTTTAAGCTTTCATCAATACTCCCATCAGGCAACATATTGTCTGGATGGTACTCTCCCTTTTCCTCCATTTGGTATCTCTTGCATTTTCTAAAGTCTCCAAAGCAGTAGTCCTCTATCCAATGCTTGTCTATTTTTCCTTCTTCATAGAACCTTTTCATTGGACATACTGAATACCACTTGCACAGCATCACAAACGCCTGAACAACAGATAAGAGTAAATCACAAGATAAAAGGCAACAAGAAAAACAGATGCAATTATGAAATAGAAGGCATAATTAACGAAGATTATGCTGATTACTGTGACAAAGGCCATGGCTTTGAAAAGCTTCCCTCCCCTCTTATGTGTTTCTTTCCAAACCTTGTCATTGGACAGTGTCCATGGTGTCCTTATGCCGACAAACCAATTTCTTTTTGAGTGTTGTAGTACCTCTCCCATGAAATAGAAAAGCAAAGACAGGGCTGGAAGAACAATGTAAGTTATTCTAACATCAACAAAATTGGCGAATACAATTATAATCTGCATGTAAAGCAAAAACAAAATAATCAATTTTACAAGCATCTTGTAATAGCTCTCGAATTTCTTATAGTTCTTCGCAAGAGGGTCTATTGCTGGCAAGATGTAAAAAAGCAAAAGCAGGAACAATGAAAGAGAGGGTATCAAAAAAAGGCTGGGAAATTTAGGCATGTATGAGTCCACATTTCCGTAAGCGTCCCAATGCATTGGAATTTTTTCAGGCAGAATGGGAAGGAAAACAAGAGATAACAAAAACATAAGTGCAACTGCCACCAGGCCTGTTTTTGACAAATATTTCATACAGAAGATATTAAGCAAAACTTATTAAAATAACCTGCCTTTAAGAGAGCATGGCAAAGCTAAAGCGGAGCTTAAATTTTACAGAAGTAACCTTAACAGGTGTCGGCATCATACTCGGGGCTGGCATATATGCTCTGATAGGCCAAGGAGTTGCCTTAACTGGCAATTCTGTTTGGCTGGCTCTGCTTTTTGGCGGTATAATTGCAATGTTCACAGGCATGAGCTATGCTGAGCTTTCTTCTATGTTTCCAGAAGCAGGGGCTGAATACGAATACGCTTCAGAAGCGTTTGGGAAGAGGTTGGCGCTGGCCTTGGCTTTGTTGATTGTCATTGGTGCAGGCATATCTGGCTCGGTTGTTGCATTGGGCTTTGGGGGATACCTCAGCCATTTTGTGAATATTCCTATGCAACTCTCTGCTTTGTTGCTGATAGTTGCAAGTACTGGAGTCCTATTATATGGAGTAAAAGAATCTGCATGGCTTGGCATAATATTTACCATCATAGAGGCTTTAGGCCTATTTATCATAATCGCAATAGGCATTCCTCACCTTGGTGGAGTTGATTATTTTGAGATGCCGCATGGACTTACAGGCTTATTGAGCGCTACTGCCCTGATGTTCTTTGCTTTTGTGGGCTTTGGGGACATATGCAAGCTCAGTGAAGAAACAAAAAAGGCCAAAAAGATAATTCCCATAGCAACCATCTCTGCTATTGCTATAAGCACTCTGTTGTATGTGCTAGTGGGCCTTGCCGTTATCTCAATACTGCCATGGCAGGAGCTTGCTTCATCTGACGCACCAGTGGCAGTTGTGGCTCAGCATGTCTTAGGAAGCAAAGGAGGGACCACGCTTGCTATGATTGCTCTGTTCTCTACATCAAACACATTGCTGCTGTTTCTCTTAGCAACCTCAAGACTAATGTATGGAGTTGCTGAAAAAATAAAGAAAATATCCAAACTGGCATGGGTACACCCAAGGTTCAGAACGCCGTGGTATGCTATTCTCTTTGTAAGCACTGTCTCGGCTGTCTTTATATTTGCTGGCAGTATACGGGAAGTGGCTTTTATAGGGAATTTTAGCATATTTGTAACTTATATTGTTGTGAACGCTGCGAACATATACATAAGAGTGAAGATGCCAAAAATCAAAAGAGGTTTCAGAGCGGGCCCATCTTTCCACAGGCTCCCAGTAATATCTGTGCTTGGCCTGCTTTCCAGCGTATTCTTGCTGCTAAACTTGTCAAAGGATGCAATAATATACGGCTCTGCAATCACTTTGCTATCCCTTGCGCTGTCTTACTTGCTGGTCAAGCCTTCAGCCAAAAAATGAAAAGAGCATTCTCTTAAACACGTCAACGAAAGCAAGCACAGGATTACTGAACTTTTTCGCGACGTTTAAGACCAATCTTTTCTGCGGCTCTACTGTTATCAGGCCAGCCTCTTTGGCACTGAGCACCGCTGTGATTGGGTCCTCGCCGTTCTTTATGTCTTTTAGTATCTGCTTGACACTATTGACATTTGTTTTTATCAGCAGCGAAGGGTAACGGAAAGCATCAGACCTTATGTCAGTTACTCTGCCTCCCTTGAACTCTATTGCCCCTGCTACCTGGTCATCAACAAGAACATTAATTTCATGGTCTCCCATTAGGGGGCCTAAAAAATAAGGCACATATGAGCCTATGCGCTTGTTTATCTCGCTTAGCTGATTCTTGGCCAGGGGAATTATTTCTCTTGCTTTCTGGACTATCTCAGCAGTTGTCATAGAATCTATATCCTGCGGGAAACTTATTGCCACGCAGACTGGCAATAACGCAAGCAGGAGAACAAATGGCAAAACCCTCTTCATATCAATACCTCCTATAACCTCCACATCAAGTTTTTGTAAACAAGCTTTAAGTTTTTAGCATCAGCAGGAAGCTCAAAAAGCAAAATTCCCTTTGCTGTCTCGCCTGTTAACAGGTGGCTGCTTTTTAATTCATCTGCTCCTTTCCTGTATGGTATGCGGTGGTAGTCAAAATTATTCTCGTCTTTCAGTATAAAGTCATTAACATCAAAGTCATATGCCTCCCTTGATGGATTCCAGACACTTATGAGCACAAAAACAAACACAGAGTTTTCCTGTGCGCTGTGATTTAGATAACCTTCTGAAGGGCTGAAATACATATACGACTTGGCCTGATTGGCATTCATCAGGGTTATGAATGCTCCATCGTCCTTATAGCCTATCCCAATGTCATTGCTCACATTGACTGTTTTATATTCTGTTGCAGCTGTGCCGATGATTTCGCTGGCTCTTTGCTGGAAAGCAATTGTAAAAACAAGCATGAAGACTACAAATACTATAAAGCCCAGTAAGAGTATATCAGAATAATCAAGGTCTCTTTTGAATACAACTTTTACTGGCTCTCCTTTGCTTCTTTTTCTCTTTTTACTTTTAGCTTTAGGCATATGTTGTTTAATACAAAGAGCATGAATATAAAGCTAACCTCAAAATGCCCACTTTGTTTGCATAGCCTTATTCCGATTAGAATTCAGGTAAAGAATAAAATTCTATACAGAATTCCTTTTGCTCTTGAGCTCTCTGAGTTTTCTTCTGTGGGAAGCCCACTCCTCGGCCATAAAGAAAAGGAAGATTAGGAAAATAAAGAGCGGAAGAAGGAATAGCAGGTACATAAAAGGGGAGGAAAGCTTTACAAAGAGAATAAGCACAACAGCAAAGAAAAATGCGGCAAAGGAGAAAATTAATGTCTGTTCTGAACTTTCTAACATACTCTCTACTTTCTTGATTTCCCTCTCAATTTCCTCCTCTATCCCTGCCATAATATTATTCTATTTTTGGATAATAAAGCTTTTTGCTTGGACAAATATCGCTAAGGGGGCATTTGAGACAGAGAGGTTTTCTGGCCTTGCATATGCTCTTGCCATGATTTATCAATAGGGTGTGGAAGATGGCCTGTTTACGCTGTGCAACTGTAGCTTCAAGAAGCTTCTGAACCTTTTCCCTGCTTGTTCCTTCCGGAACTATCCCTAACCTTGTTATCACTCTCTGAACATGAGTATCCACAGGAAATGATGGCTTCCCCAAAGAAAAAGCAAGAACTACACCAGCTGTTTTTGGGCCAATGCCTTTTATGGAAAGCAGCCAGGACCTGGCCTCTTCGTCTCTCATTTTCTTAAGAGGAGAAAGAGTAAAGTCAGCAAAATCCTCCTTCATTTTTCTCAAAGCGTTTTTTATGTACTTAGTTTTGCTTCTGTAAAGCCCACTTTCTTTCAGCAGCTCTTCAAGCTCTTTGTCTCTAGCAGCAAGTAATTCATCCCATGACTTAAAGCGCTTTTTCAACTTAGCAAATGTTTTCAACGTGTTCACGTCTGTGTTGTTCTGTGAGATTATTGTCTGCACAAGCATATCCACAGGGCTCAAAGCAGGCAAGCCCATGTTTAAGCCAGCGTAAAAAGATTTCAGCCTTTTAAACACTTCATCAAGCTTCTCTGCATTTTTCAAGAAAACACCCCATAAAGCTTTTTAAATAAAAGCTATTTATAGTTTTGGTGTTTTTCATGAAAAAAACAAGGAACGCAAAAAGGACAAGACCTGTGCAAAAGAAGTCAAAAAGCAAGTCAAGAGCAGTGTACTTCGCGAGCGCTTTAATAGTTGGCATAATACTAGCCACTGCAAGTGTGAGCCCACGCGCAGTAGGCATTATGAAAAGACCAAGCTGTTCAATGATTGAGGACAGGCCTTGTTACCAGACCGTCTACACATTTAGGAGCGGAAGGAGCATAACACGTGTGTGGAGGAACACAAGGCATGCAGAGTGGTTTTGGCAGAGGTTCTGCGAGAACAAGAGGCTTGCAAAAATAAGTGAAAATGAAGAGGAAACAGTAATATGTCCTGAAAGCAAGGAGAAGGTTTACGACTGCCAGATAGGAAGGTCAAAAAGGCTACACATCCTTAAATATGCTGGAGAATGTAAAGCAGTGGAGATAAATCCGCTAAAACCGCCTAAAGGAAGCTTATACAATCCAGGCGAGATAAGCATTGAGGGAAACGACAGCTCATCATTAGAAACTAACTGCAAGCCCAAGGCAAAGGAGCAACTTACTGCAATAGAGAGTTTAGCAAAAGCCCTTGATGAAGACAAAAAAGCAGATGTGTATACAGACCACGGCATAGATGAGGTAACCCATTGGTATTACACAGGAGAGCTTGGAGATTACTATATAGATATCCACTTTTACGGGTATATGGACAACGGGGAAGAGCATCAATTCCAGGGAAAGTACACGCTTAGATACAAAGAGGGCACTAAGCAAATAGAGAGGCATTACGAAGCTTACTACTGGGAGGACTTACCAAAAGGGGCTTTTTTCAAGGATTATGGCTATAAATTGTACAGCAGTTACAGCGATGGGGAGAAAAACGAATCATGCGAGTGCAAGGACTACACATTGGGGGACACACCAGCGCGTGTCGGCTGTGAGGGCATCTGCTGTCACTAATCACCACGGACTAGGTTCGTAGCTGAGCGAAATGTTAATTGATTTGTCTATTTGATATGAGGAAACACCAACATTTGCCAACTTGCCGTCCACGTAAAAAAGCCAGAACAAACCTTTTTCCTTATTTTCTTCAACCCCTCCTATTGATGTGATATAAGCACCCATGCCGGGATATGTTTTGTAGCGTAACTCGTCTACATTATCTCTTATGACATCAAAGACTGTAGAACCCCTTTCAACAGAAATATTCTTAAAAATATCTTCTCCAGCCCCGTTAAATAAGATTTTTAGGTATACAGTTACATTTCCGCTTTCATTATGGGTATTTACTCCTGTGTTTATTGGAAATATATAGAAAAAAAGAAGGGACAATATAACTATGCTAATGAGTAATATTTTGCCTTCCCAATGTTTCAATAAAATCCCCTTCTATTTTTCATGAAAAACAGATATAAAAGAATAACAAGTACAACAGAAATTAAAATAAGAAGCAACTCAAATACGTGGAAATCAATACGTGCTGTTGCCATGGCTGTGATTGGCTTATTTTCAGCTTCCCTTGTCTTGCTTGCTTTACTTGTATTGTCTTTAGCTGTACGGCCTTTGCTACTTAGCCCTTCCCTGCCCTCATAAACAGAGTATGGGCTTTGGCCGCCTGCTGTTGCTTTTTCTCCTGTTCTTTCATTGAGTGTGGTATTGCTCGTGCTGTAACTTTCATTCTCAGAACTTGCGTTCAAAGAAGAGACATTAACAGCTGCATTTTCAGTTTTGTTCACACTCTCGTTTCCTTTGCTCTTGTTTTTGAATAGAGTTGGAGGTATATATGTATATCCGCCACCGCCGTACGAAGAACCTCCACTTCTCTTTTTTTCCAAGACAGTTGTGCTAGCTGAAGCCCTTGCAATGTTCCCAGCAAGGTCTTTGCACTCTCCGTAGACTCTCTTTTCGCCAGTGCCTGGGCTGAGAGTCCATGAGACATTAGTGGGGCTCTGCCATGAAGACCATGTGGAATTATCATTACTATACCTACACTTGTAAGCCAGTTTTGCATCTGGCACTATGACAACAGAGTGTGAATATGCATCATCGTGTTTTAGGGAAAATGAAAAGTATGGTGCTCTGTTGTCAAAATGTCTATTTGTCAATGTCATCAATGCCAGAGCAGTATCCATGGCATTTGACTTGTTCTCTCTCTGATAGTTCCTGTTAAAGCCAAAGTCAGACATCTGGAGCTTTTTTAAACAAATTAATGCTTTGCTAACATTGCTTGAATTTCCATAGCCGTAACTTCTTAGAGCCATAACAGCAAATGCTGTTACTCTCGGATCATCCGGGCTGCTCTGGTTTTCATCATAAGACCAACAACCATTGCTTCTCTGGACGGACAGGATATATGACAAAGCCCTTGAACTGTTGCTGTCGTTCACATTCTGCATAGCAAAAGCGAGAAGAGATTCTGCAGTAAATTCAATGGGCTTAGGCTTGCACAAAGAACAGCCAGGAACTATATATGGTGTGCTTCCGTTGGGCATCTGAGAATTCCTTATGAACTGCGTTGCGTTTGTTTGGATATTTTTCATAGATAGCGCCATAACAACCCAGTCTGTTGAATCTATGTCTGTAGAGCCAAAGAAACCAAAGCCGGTGTTGTTAGCTTGTTGGGAGAGAATGTAATCTATAGGAGTATCTCCACTGCTGTTCTGGATATGTGAAACATTAAAGCCCACATGCTCAAGAGCCAAGACATATGCAGATGTTGTCAAAATATCAACGCCCCAGCCAGATGACCAACCTGGTCCTGGATTGCTAAGCACGCATGAATTATTAGCATATCTTATTGACTCATTTGCTAAAATGCCTGCATCATACATGCCCATCATTCCAAAAGGGTGATTCCAAGCAGCAAATCCACCAATCTTGCCACTACTTGCATTAAGATTGTATAAAAGCCAAGACATAAGCTCTTTTGTCATGTTTTGTTTGTCAAGCACGCGTACTGTGCTTATCAAATTCCAATTTGAGTCATAAGTTGCATTTACTGTGAAATTAACGTAATGCCTTGCCTTTAATGTGTATCTGCCAGAAGCCAAGTGTAAAGAGACATTGAGCTCTCCATTAGAATCTGTGTTTCCTATGCTAACGTTGCTTCTGCAATCCGTAAAATTACACAGTATTATGCTAACATTTGCGATGCCTGAATTGTTCTCATAGCTAACATTAACGTAAAGTCCTGTTGAGTCTGGCATATATCTTAGCTCTATCGTGTCATTGCCTTGTAAAATATATGAGCTTACACCTACCATTGATAGACTCCCATTAACGTAAAAAGCCCAATAGTCATTGCCCCTTGGAGCAACCCCGTTAACAGCTGTTATGTTATATCCAGCTCCAGAGGAATAATAAGAAAGGCTCAAGGTTGAATTAAAAGCGTCAAATGCTGTCTGATTTGAAGACGCATTGAAACTAGTGTTCACATCTGACCCCAAGAAAGTGGGAAAGTCAGCCACAACACTTACATTAAAAGCAAATGCAACGTGCATAGCTAAAGCTAAGAGTATCACAAATCTCCTCATGAATTACACCTCCTATTCCTCAGGTTAGATACACTGCCTTGCTAATCTCCTCTACCTTGTCTTTCACAACATCAATGAAAAGGGCAGCGTGCGGTAAGCACAAGGGAACTATAACAGTATTGCCAATTATCTGTATTGCAGCAAATGGGATTGCCATTATTGTTGCCAACAAAAGGGATTGACCTGTAATCAAAGGCCAAGCTGAATTCACTATTACCTGATAAAGCAAGGTGAGAAATGCTGCTGAGGTAGCCAGCTTTTTCCTATCCTTTATATATGATTTCGGCAGGAACCCTGAAATAAAACCCACCAAGCCAAAAGCGGAAAATGTGAAGAACGTCCACGGGCCTGGAAGGCCTATGTAGAGGTCGCTAAGCAAAAGCGCCAAAGAGCCTGTTAGAAAACCCTGGATTGGACCATATCTCAAACCAGCCAACATGGCAAAGGCTGTTATTGGTTCTAGGTTTGGAATGCCTGCCATAATAGCTCTGGCCACGGCGGCGGATGATACTAATGCGGGTAAGGTAAATTTTCCCTTCACATAAACACCTCAGTACTCTATTCCTCTTCTTGCTCTCATTCCTTTTTGATAGGAGTGTTTTATTTCTCTCATCTCTGTTACGAGGTCAGCAGCATTTATCAATTCCTCTTTTGCTTTTCGCCCTGTTATCACCAACTCAACCTGTTTAGGCTTCTCCTTTATCAAAGACAGCACATCATCAATGGAGATATATCCCATATGCACCGCCACGTTCAGCTCGTCAAGTATCACCAAGTCATATTGCCCACTCATAATGGTTTTTCTTGCTTCCTTAAGACCTTCCAAGGCCCAATGCTTGTCCTTGTCAGGGACTGGAGCAAGGCAAGACGGATCTGGTTCACCACTGGGGAGTGCTGGGCATGGCCTGCCGTATTGTTTTACATAAACGCCTAATTTCTTAAGCGATTTAAGTTCCCCTGAAGGATATGACTTGAGGAACTGAAGCAAGGCAACGTTCAGTGAAGAGCCCCTGGCTCTCACAGCAAGCCCAATTGCGGATGTCGTTTTTCCCTTGCCATTTCCTGTATAGACCTGGACGATTCCTTTGCTCAAATGTGGCATGTTGGGCAGCCCCCTGCATAATCTGCTTCAACTGTTACCTTGCCATTTTCGTAGCTTATAGGCCCTTGCTTCTCTTTTTCGGATTTGCTCACGCCTATGTTTAGCACCTGCTCTGCCCTTGAGCCATCTCTGTATATCGTTATGCCCTTACATCCCATCTCATAAGCCATTAGGTATGCTTTTCTAACATCATCAACAGTTGCTGAGTTTGGCATATTGATGGTTTTGCTTACAGCGCTGTCAACATATTTCTGGAAAACTGCCTGCATCTTGATGTGGTCCTCTGGCTTGATATCAAGAGCAGTGACAAATATTCTTTTAACATCATCAGGTACCTCTTCCATATCCTGAACAGAACCTTTTGCAGCAATCCTCTCCATTAAGGCCTCTGAATAGAAACCTCTTTCCCTTGCTACCTTTTCAAAGTAAGGATTAACTTCCAGCATAGGCTCTCCATCAAGTATATTTTTCCTAACAAAGCAGATTGCAAACAATGGCTCTATGCTGCTGCTGCATCCTGCAATAATGCTAGTTGTACCTGTTGGAGCTATGGTGGTAACAGCTGCATTTCTCATAGGAATTCCCTGCTTTCCATATATGCTCCTGTCCCACGCAGGGAAGTTTCCTCTCTTTTTTGCAAGCTCCTGCGAGGCCTTGTGGCTCTCTTCTTTTATAAACTTCATCAGCTTTTCAGCTAACTGCAAAGCTTCTTCTGAATCATATGGTATGCCCAATTGAATTAACATGTCTGCAAAGCCCATAACACCTAGCCCTATTTTCCTTGTCGTTTTAGACATCTCCTCTATCTGTTTCAGAGGAAACTTGTTCATATCAATAACATTGTCCAAAAAGTGAACGCCTTTGTGGACGAGCTCTCTTAACTTATCCCAATTAACATCTCCATCTTTGACGAGCTTGGCCAGGTTTATGTGCCCCAAATTGCAAGACTCATATGGAAGTAATGGCTGTTCCCCGCAGGGGTTTGTTGCCTCTATTTCTCCTAAGTCTGGTGTTGGGTTGTGCTTGTTTATTGTATCAAGAAATATCATGCCAGGGTCTCCGTTCTTCCAGGCCATATTCACTATCAAATCAAAAACCTGCTTGGCGTTCAATTTGCCTACTGGTTTTTTTGTTCTGGGATTTATGAGCTCGTAATCTTCTCCTTTCTTCACGGCCTCCATGAACTCATCTGTAGCTCCAACAGAGATATTGAAGTTCGTGAGACTCTTGCCATCCATCTTGGCAGTTATGAACTCAACTATGTCTGGATGGTCCACGCGCAGCACGCCCATGTTCGCTCCTCTTCTCTTCCCTCCCTGCTTGATCACATCAGTAGTCACATCAAAGACTCTCATAAATGAAACAGGTCCTGAGGCCACGCCTCTTGTGGTCTTCACAACATCTCCTTTTGGCCTTAACCTGGAAAATGAGAAGCCAGTGCCTCCTCCACTCTGGTGTATCTTGGCAGTGTATTTAACAGCATCAAAGATGCCATCCAAAGAATCCTCAACGGGAAGCACAAAGCAAGCAGAAAGCTGCTGAATCACTGTGCCTGCGTTCATCAAACAAGGGCTATTGGGTATGAACTCAAAATTAGACATCATATCAAAGAATTCTTCCTCAGTTTTCTTTACATTTGCGTTTGGGTCATAAAGAAGGTCGGCCTGGGCTATGTTCTTGGCCACTCTCCTAAACATCTCGGCAGGGGTTTCTATAACCTTGCCTGTTAGGTCTTTTTGAAGATACCTCTTCTTCAAAACGGTCATTGCATTTTCCATTTTCTGAATTTTCTCATTGAGAGCTCTTATCTTTCTCAATCTCGCTCTCTCTTCCCTGTAAAGTATATATGCTTTCGCAACCTCTGCCTGACCTGCCATTATAAGGACTGTTTCAACTATGTCCTGAATGTCTTCAACACCTGGTATCGTATGCCCATCAAACCTGTCCTCCAGCTCTTGAACGACCTTGTCAGTTAATGCTTTTGCAAGCGTTTCATTCTTTTTGCCCACAGCTTCCATTGCCTTCAAAATAGCAATAGTAATTTTCGTTGGGTCAAAATCAACGATGTTGCCCTCTCTTTTCCTAATCTGCCTCAAACTGTAATCTACTACCATCCCAATCCCTGCCTACGATTAAACTTTCTTATCAATCTGCCTGCTTCAATAAGCAAAAGGATAAGGAAATAGTTATATTAAAATGCTTCGCTTCAGAAATCAAACAAAATTAGGAGAACAACTTAGAAAAATTAACAATTGCGTTGTCTTTCACTGTTTTTGCGCTTCCTGTAGTCTCCTATGGCCTTACGCAGTGCCTCAACAGCTAACACAGAACAGTGAAGTTTCACTGGAGCTAAGCCGTCCAACTTTTTCAAAACATCATCCTTTGTGAGCTTTTCAGCTTCTTCTATTGTCATTCCCTTTATCATATCTGTGAGAATACTCGAACTGGAAATCGCAGCCACACAGCCAAATGTTTGAAATTTCACATCTGTTATTACATTGTCCTTTACTTTTATGTAAAGGTACATCACGTCTCCGCAAACTGGATTTCCCACTCTACCGATGCCGTCAGCGTCTTTTATCTCACCCATATTGTGTGGATTTCTAAAATGCTCCAAAACCTTTTTTGAATATCTGAATGCATCCATCTTCATCAACCTTTTACATCGTAGTTGTCAAAGCTGTGCTTGAACGGGCTTATCTGCCTCAATTCATCAACGCAAAGCTTAATTTTCTCTACAGCATATTTTGTTTCCTCCATGCTGTTAAATCTCCCAAAAGTCATTCTAACAGTACCATGTATGATTTTGTGGTCAAGACCTATGGCAGATAAGACATGTGATGGTTTTAATGACCTTGAAGAACAAGCACTGCCTGTTGAAACAGCTATCCCATAGTCATCTAATTTGTAAAGTAAGCTCTCTCCCTCAATATACTTAAAAGTTATATTGGCATTATTGACAAGTCGCCTGTTTGGATTGTCAATACCAGGACCGTTAAGCAAACTGTCTTCTACCTCCAACAGCTCTCTAACAAGATAATCTCTCATGCTTTTTATCTTTGAGATCTCATTTGCTGTCATAAGCTCAGCAGCTTTTGCAAAAGCAACTGCTCCAGCCACGTTTTCTGTTCCAGGCCTTTTGCCAAACTCGTGAGGCCCTCCGTAAAACAGTGGCTCTATTTCAATGCCTTCTCTCACGAACAATGCCCCAACTCCTTTTGGGCCGTGAATCTTATGCGAAGCCATGCTTATCATATCCACGCCTGTCTTTTTCACATCTATAGGAACTTTTGTAAAGCTCTGCACACAGTCCATATGGAGAATACTCCCTTTATCATGCACGATCTCTGATATGGCTTTCATATCTTGAACTGTGCCTATCTCATTGTTGCCGTGAATTATGCTAACCAGGATGACATCGCCACTCAACTCGTCTTGCAATGCATCTAGATTCAAGAATCCTTCTGAATCCACTGCTAGCTTTACAACACCAAAACCTCTTTCTTTCACAGCCAACATCGTGTTGTTAACAGCAGGGTGTTCAATTGTGGATGTTAACAATTTTCCTTTTTTCTTGGCTAAGCATATTCCCTGTATTGCCAAGTTATCGCTCTCAGTTCCCCCAGAAGTGAAAACAATCTCATTGGCATTTGCATTTATTTTCTTGGCAATGCTTTCCCTTGCTCTCTCAAGCGCCTCTCTTGCCTCTCTGCCAAAAGCATGTAGTGAAGAAGCATTGCCATAGATGTCCGTGAGATACTTTTTCATCTCTTCAGCAACTGCAGGGTCCACTCTTGTGGTAGCTGCATTGTCTAAATAAACCCTCATAGCTAAGCCTCCAAAAAGTGCTTTCTTTTTGGATTTAGGTATTGCAATATGCCAGCTTTCCAAAGCTTTTGGCATGTGCTACAGAAAAGCTGTTGGTTATCTGCCTCAGCGATTTGCTCAACAGCTTCTCTTATTATTTTCATCATGCTCTTGTTCTTGTAAAGTTTTTTAGCTCTCGCTCCCCTGGACATATTAAGATAGTAGGACACTGCTGCCTGGCTAACACCGAGGTACGAGGCCACTTCTTGCTGTTTAAGGCCCTTCTTTTTCAATTCGGCTGCAAAGACGGCCCTCACAGCAGGCAATATTTCCTTTGAAACTATCTCACAACGAGTTATCATATAACACTGTTATAAAAAAGCAGATATAAAAAGATAACGCTGTTATTATTCTATTAACCTGTTGTTGGTATAATGTCTCATTAACCGAAGTTTTTAGGCAAAGCGAGAAAATTTAGGTGTGGCTCTGCAAGAGCCGAACTGGTTAATGTATGTTATGTGCCCTGAACGGAATGAAGTGGAGTGAGAGTGCAACGTGATTGAGCGAATGATAGTGAGCGAAGAGGTTAGGCTTACGCTAATTTAATTAATTCCGAAACAGTGATTAATATTGCTCCTTTGGCTGGCAAACCTTTATTTTCTGGCATTTTTTCAACAAATTTTTTCCATTTACCGCCTGTAAAGTATTCGGCGGTGCCTACTAATTTATAACCATTCCAATCTTTATCCCAGACAGCAAGGCAAACATTGTTATTTTTTTCAAGATTTTCTTTTGTTTGTTTCATATAGTTATCGGTGATAAGAATTTGATTTTTAGAAACAACTTTAACATAGGCAACGCCGATTACATTAGGTTTGCCAGCTTCATCAACAGTAGCAAAAGCTAAAGGATTTTCTTCAATTAGTTTTTTTAATTCTTCATTTATTTCTATCATTTTTACCACCAGAATGTGATTTTAAAAGATTTTCAACAGGTGGAAGATAAACCCATGATTGTGGTGGCGTAAATTTAGGATAAATCAGTTTTGGGTCAATAGGCTCTGAAAATTTCTTAACACCTATAATCTCAATTGCAACCCCTTTCCCCATACCAGAAAAGTATGTAAAAAATTCTTTTTTAGTTAAACCTGAGAGATTTCCGTAATTTTTCCACAGCTTTTCAGGTTTATCTTTTATAATCTTTCCGACATGAAATTTACAAACAATTTTGCTAATGGGCTTTGTGGCATAGACCAACACTTCATCAACATCTTTCTTAAAGGGTGCTTTTCTAAACTCATACCTCTTATCCTGTCTCAAAATCGCATCAACATATTTTACTTTAATCGATAGTATAGCGATCATTTATTTCCGCCACCTCCTTTATTTTTAGATATTTATTATGAGGAATTTTAATTATCGTTTGTGGGGGACCTTTTAAAATTCCATTATCTAAAAGAAAATGATATTTAATTGGCTTCTTAAAGTGCATAATCCACCAAAACAATATAATCTTTGTTGGTTTTTTTGAAATTTCTTTGATCTCTGATAATGAGTAAACACTTCTTTTCCCCACATAAGAGACAATTTCAGTTACATTTGTGAGATTGTCATACACTTTTTCTACAATGCCCAGGGATGTTATTCCCCTTATATCCCCAGACCTATAAAACAATAGGACATCACCGCACTCCATACCTCTAATTCTTGAATGGCATAGATATGCCTTCTTTATCGTGTTCCCTTCAACTACGAATTCTCCAGCAGATTCCAATAAGGTGGTTTGTCTTGGCGCATATTCTGTAAATAACCTATTATGCCATTTATCTCTTATTGGAATGATGAATTTATTAACTCGATCACCATCATAAAAAGAGGGATAAAATTCTTTATACACTTCTTGTGGTGTATATTTCTTAGATTTGCAGGGAACTAATTGTTTTATGAAAATATATTCACCGTTCTCTTTTTGTGCTTTAGGCTTAAAACCATATTCTTCTATTAAAGATACAAGAAAATCATTACGTTCTCTGAAATGAGTCAAATAGACCTCTTCGATATCCTTTTGAATGGCTGTCTGAATGGATATTTTTATGAATAACTCGCCAATCTTTGATCCTCTATCTATGGGGTCTACCTTTAGAGTGCATATCTTTAACCTTTTTTTCTTTGGTAATGGTCGTCGAATGGAGTTTATAGGTTCATTTTCATCTTTGAGTATAAGAATAGCTCCTATTCTACCATTTACAAAATGAACCCGTGCTTTTCTCCCTTCCCTTGAAATCTTTTCCCACCATATCTCAAAATCCTTATAGTCTCTTTTAAGTGAGTCAAATATTGGGTCATCCAAATTTAAGTTATATGCTGGGAGATATTTTAATGGTGGCAGAGGCAATATTCTCCTGCCTATCTCTTTTCTAAAGTATTCCAAGGCCTCACGTATATGGAAAATACGGTCTGCTATTCCAATTTTGATTGCTTTTCTGTGGATTTTCTCATCTTCAGTAATCAAAAAATCTACAGCATTTTTATAAACGCAATAGAGCAGATGATTATCGACTCTGTCATGAGCGTTATTAGTTTGTCCTATCAATGATATGAATTTGTCATCCTTTTTAGGACATGGTGGCAGATCTATAATAGGGTATGTTTTCAATTTTGAAAGAACTATTTTTCTTCTATCGGCATTTTTATCTTTTTTAATTTCTTCTAATGATGATGGATGAATTACAACTTTATGCTCTGTTTCATTTAAAATCCGTAAAAGTTCTTGAACATCATTCGGTACCTCCTTCAGATCTTCCCGATATATTATGATATTAGTATCTATGAGGATTCTGGTCATTTTTACCACCGTATCAATGGCTTAATAAGATTGATAGCCTTATCTAATTCTTTCACAAAGTTGTTACTATGAAGAACTTTATTAATTTAGATGTTAAAAAACTTGCGTCGCAAGAGAGACATATCTCATAGGCAAGCGTACATTTCAGTTGTGAGAAGGAAGGTCCAATAAAACATCAAGAGAATTTTTACCATCCCGTTTGGATAAAAAGCAAAGGGTTTGTTCCTGATGAAGCGAAGATAGAAACCCAATGATTTTTTATTTTTAATGTCTCAACATATGCTCATGAGCAGTTTTGCAAAACCTTGTCTGGCTCCTCTTTGAGGTGGGAGAATATCTCTTCCTCCAATTTTACGTATTTTTTATACAGCTTCTCATAGAAAGTGCTATCTCTGTTATATTTTTTGGCATACCTCTTTTCAATGGCGTTAAAGCGCTCTCTCAGTGAAACTATCTCACTTCCCAAAACCCTGGCATCAGCATAACTTACTAATTTCTCCTCAATGCTTTTGAGCTCGTCCACTTTGTCTATGCGGTGCAGATAGACAATGCGGCCTAATTCTGGATACCCCATATCTGAAAGCAGTTTCATCGCATATTCTCCGTGAGTAAAGCCCTTTTCTATTTCATACACCTTATCCAAATCATGAAGAAGTGAGGCGATGTCAACGATATTTACATCTACATCTACCCCAGCCTCCTTTAAGCGCCTTGCAAGGTAAACCGCAACACAATTTACCTTTTTCGAATGCTCAATGATATGAGCATATGATGAGGTTATGTGTTTTTTTAACAGCTTTTCTGCCTCTGCCCTGCTTGGAAGCTTCATAACTCTCTTTATGGGGGACAGCAATAAAAACTTTTAGAAACAAAAAATAGAACATGTCCATTCTAGTAAAAGACGTAATAATAGATGGAAGAAAAAAAGACATCTACATTGAAGATAAGCTTATCTCAGAAATATCTAATGACATAAATGTTGAAGCAGACTTCATAATAAAGGGTGAGGGCAAGTTATTAGTAATGCCTGCTTTTGTAAACACGCACACGCATGCTGCTATGTCTTTGTTTAGGGGATATGCAGATGACCTGGCTCTAGATACCTGGCTCAAAGAACATATTTGGCCTGCGGAGGCCAAGTATGTAAACAAAGACTTCGTTTATTATGGCACATTACTATCCTGCATTGAGATGGCAAAATCAGGTGTGGGCACATTTGTGGACATGTACTTCCACGAGATGGAAGCTGCTAAAGCAGTGGAAAAATGTGGCATGAGAGCTTACTTAGGTCATGGTATTATAGACATCAACAAGAGCGCTGAAGAGGATTTGAGAGAGGCAGAGAATATAGTAAGAAAATTGAGAGGAGAAAAGATTAAGGGAATAATAACACCCCATGCCCCATATAGCTGTTCTGATGAGACGTTAGTAAAAGCTTGGGAGATTGCGGAAAAATACGATACGATATACCATATCCATGTATCTGAAACAAAAAAGGAAGTGGATGACATAGTAAAAAGAAGAAAAAAAAGACCTGTTGAGCTACTTGATTCTTTAGGCGTATTATCAAAGAGAAGCCTGCTTGCTCACGCGGTTTGGGTAAATGAGGGCGAAATAAGAACTATAAGTAAGAGAGGGGCCACTGTATCCCACAACCCAATAAGCAATATGAAGCTGGCCTCTGGCGTTGCTCCTGTGCAGAGCATGCTTGAGAAAGGGGTTAACGTAACAATAGGCACTGACGGCTGTGCATCCAACAACAACCTTGACATCCTCGAAGAATTAAGAACTGCGAGCTTGCTTCAGAAATTAAGCAATATGGATGCCTCTGCACTGCCAATAAGTGAAGCTATTAAAATGCTAACAGAAAATGCTTACAAGTTTTTGGGATTGAATGTGGGAATCAAGGAGGAAAAGACAGCAGATATAGTGCTTGTAGACATGAGGGACATAAATATGATTCCTGGCCATAATGCTTATTCCAACCTTGTTTACTCTGCCAAAAGCTGTAATGTCCACTCTTTAATAGTGGATGGCGAGCTCGTAATGAAAAACAGGAAAATGCAACTAATAGATGAAGAAAAAGCGATGGAAGAAATTGAGGCTTTTATTTCCAAAACCTTTCAGAATGGATGATCCCATGAACAGTAGAAAATAAATTCCTGGGCATAAGCAGGATAGGGTGAAAAATATTCTCTTGCGAAACTGCGTATTTTATCATCGCTCTGTTTTGACTTAAAATAATGCTTTAACATAAACCTTCTAACCCACCTATCCACTGGAAAAGCTTCCATTTTTTCAAGGGAAAAGGCCAAAATGCAGTCAGCAACTTTATGGCCTATGCCGTTAAAAGACATAAGAATCTCTTTTGCCTCGTCGTAAGGCAAGTTTTTCAAAGAGTAAATGTCAAAGCCACCCTGAACTGATTTAATAAACTCATATATCCATTTCGCCCTAAAACCAAAACCCAAGCTTCTGTAATCAGAAACAGAAAGAGAGTAGAGTTTTTCAGGTTCTGGAAAGCTGTAATACTCTCTACCATCAAAATATAGGGGATCGCCGTAGCGTTCTGATAACCTCTCAACAAGCATAGAGATGTTTTTGAAGGAATTGTTAACTGAAAGTATGTAGGAAAGAGAGCACTCAAATGCATCCTGCCTCAACAAGCGCATTCCCTTGTAAAAAGAGACGCACTTGTTAATTATGCTGTCTTTGCCTATTGAGAACAGCACCTTATCATAATCAATATCCAAGGAGAGATAGTGTTTGATGAGATTTAGTTCAGCATTCCCCTCATAAAAAAGCTTATTTCCCTCCTGCCGCAATCTTATAAACTTCCCCTTAACAACGCCTTCCCAGAACTCTCCTTTCTTTTTCCACCTAAAAGCCTGGCCGCACCCAAGCGTTTTGTCAAGAGAAAAAGTCCTAACCTTGATGAACATAGGGATATTATGTGAGCAGTATTTATAATATTTTTATCATAAATTCTTTGTGGTGAAATGGTTGCAAAGAGAAGGAGAGTAAAGGTTGCTATTTTAAGGCCTTTTGAAGACATTAATGGCAAAATAAAAAGCAAGGTTATTCCAATAAGTGACAAAAGAGTTTTCAACGCAGAAATGCCAACAAAGAAAAGCATGAGAGGGGTCTGGCCCCCGCCAGAAAATGTCGGTAAGCAGGAATACTTGAAAACAAAGGAAAAACTGCGTGAGGCACTGTTCAAGGATATTGAAAGCTACTTTGTAAAAAGCAAAATAAAAAACAGAGAAATCCCTGAGGGCAGAGAGTTACGGAAACTGCTTGCTGAGAGCAAGTTAATTGAGAAGTTAGGCAAGAAGGAGGCTGGAGCGCTGGTAAAAAAGTTCAAAGACCCTGAAGAAGCGCTGGCAGCTTTCAGGCTGTCCAGCTATAAGAAAGAGAGAGAAAAAATTGACAGCTACCTAAAAAAGCATAGAGGAAACGCAGTAAAGGCATTGCAGGAGCTTGAGCTGTTCAAAAAGGTTGGAAGCGAGAAAGAAAAGCAAGAGCTAATAAAACGCTTCGGAAGCCTTGAAAGAGCATGGCTATTAACAAAGACAATAAACCCTGAAAAAAGTCTAAAGAGGTTGAAAGACCTGGAAAAGCAGTACGGAAAGGAAGTGGAAAAGTTGCTTTTGTCTGCTGTATTAAGCGGTGCGAGCCTTGAGGAGAGCTTGAAGAGCCTTGAAAAGCAAAAGATTAGAAAAGTGACTGCAAAGAAAATAAGAAAGGAGCTGGAAAAAAGCTACAAAGAAGATATGTTGAGAAGGATAAAAAAAGAGCTTGATGCAGTAGAGAGGGAAATTGCAAAACTGGAGAAAAAACTGAAAAGGGCTGAAAAGGAGGGAGATAAAGACAGGGCAGTTGAGCTAACGATAGATATAGCAGATAAGGAAATAGAACTGTTAAAGCTAAGCAACAGGATGATGGAAATCGTAAATGAGCAATTGGGAGGACCTAAGCTGTCAGAGGAGATAAAAGAAAAATTAAAGCAAGCAGAGAGAAAGTTAAAGGAAATGGGCATAGACACTGGCAGCATGCCCCCTGACAAAAGAGCATTCTTCCTAAGAAAAATGCGTGAAGAATTAGAAAAGAAAAAGTAATTACTTCTTTTCTTCTATCAAAACTGCGTTTACTGTGCCGTGCTGCCCTGGGCGTGACGTAACCTTTGCCAATCCAATTTCTGTTTCTATTATTGCCCCTTTTGTTATTATGTTTCTTCTCGCATAGTTCCTGTTTGCTGGGTTTTCTTTTTCAGTGATTATCTTAACCTTCTTGTATTTTTTTGCCTTTGGGTCAAAAACATTAACAGTAGCTGCTATTCTTATTTTGTTCTTGGTATTGCCGCCCCTAACTCTCTGGGGTTTTATGACGTCCTTGTCCCCAATTGTGGTTAGAGTTGGCAACCTGCCCATCTCGTGCTTTCTCTTTTTTCTGTTTTTCTTCAACCTTCCGCCACTTGCCTTCCTCAGAGACCTACCGTGCGAAACTCCCATAACATCCCTTCCATATCTTTTTAACTTGCTTTTAATATAAGATTATTATGATTGTTAAAAAGGTGCTCCTGAGAAGCTCTGCCGAGGATGAAGTTTTGGGCTTTTTGAAAGAGCACCCTAAAACACAGCTTATAAGAGCTGAATTTATCCACGGCCAGAAGCACGCTATACATTGTGTCCAACAGCTTTTAAAAGCTTTTGCCCAAAAAAGAAACATAAGCAGTAAAGAGGAGATAGAGCTGATACTCATCGCTTTGGCTGAAAGGCAGATAAAGAAGGCTATTGAAAAAAACAGCTTAGAGGGAGAGGTAGTTTTTATCTCTTGGGCGGATGAGGCTGAGAGCTTTTACGAGGAATTTAGAAATCGCTTCGTTGCAAGAGAATTAAAACTAGAAGAGGAGGACAGTGAGACGCTGCAGGCAATAGAAAAGAGTGCTACTTTTTGGATTCATTCCTAAGCTCTTCTTCCAATTTTCTAAGGCGCTCTAGCAATCTTTCTTTTGCAAAGCCAGGTGGTATAAGATTTAACCTCTGCTTTATGAGGAATATCTCTGCTTTCTTATCTTCCACGAAGCTCCTCTCCTTCAAAAATGAGTTTGCATGGTAAGGTTAAACAGTCCACAGTAATAAAAACATCGCTGTCCCTCCAGGCGTGGGCAGCATTGAACGAACAAGTAATATCGCTGGTGTTCAAACAGTGTATCTCAAGCTGTTCTACTGGAATGGTCGTGTTAGCCACAACCTCCTCTGCTGTTAATGTCTGATTCTCCTTAAAGTGAACGCTGTCTTCAGAGGCTCTTGTCATGCCTGAGTAATAGGAATCAAGAAGCAATCTTCTGCTGGTTGCCAAAGGGTCGTGAACATCCATAGGTGTTATGATTTTCTGAATAACTAGAGTAATAAATATTGAGCTGTACGAAAAGCAGATGAGGAATGCTATTATCAAAAATAATGTTCTTCTTTTTACTGTTTCTGCAATAGTTAGCGCGGACACCAGAAGAAGTAAAACTAAATCTGAAAACAGAATGGCCAGAACTGAAAGATAAAGAAAGCCGCTATTGAATAGGAGAAATGCGAGTAAAAGTGAAACGAGTAAGGAGGAAATGTAAATATATTTTCCCTGTTTCTTCATATGCTATATTTTAACAGAGATAGGATAAAAAGCATTCAGGTTCGCTTTCTTTTCTCCCTCCACTCTTTTATCAGCTTTTGCATCTCTTTTTCGTAGCAGGCAGGACAGTAGTCATAGTCCTTCCACAAAATATATAAAAAACGTTTCCTCAATTTCCTAACGCATTTTTCACAAAGTGGCTTTCCACACTTCACGCAACGCGTGACAGCTTCCCTGTCCGGGTGGTAATAGCACTTCATGCCCTATCCCTCTAAAATAAAAGAAGTAGAATAAATATAAAAAAGGTGGTTTAGTAAACAGACTCTCCTGCTAACTCTCCCAAGGCATCGCTCTCATTCATTGATAAGTTTGGGTTCAGGTCCTCTATAACTGCTTCCTGCTCTTCAACGCCTAGCACACCCGTCTCTTCCCCTGGTGCCGTGCTTCCCTCTCCTGGGCTCACTGTCTCTCCACCTGCTGGTGCTTGGGTCGCCTGCCTCCCAATGCAACCTGCGAGAAAGGCCAGCACGAAGATGGTCAAAATAGCTAATACTGTGTACCTCATACTATCACGCTCCTGCATTCCTTCTGTTTCTTATGGCGCTTGTTATTCTCTGTCTTATCAGCGCTGGGTTTAATACATCTTCCTTTTTTATCGTGGCATTTCTAAGTCTCTCGTCAAGTATGCCCAATCTTCCCTGCCCATACTTCTGCAGTACTTTGCTAATGCCTTTTCTGCTAATTTTTGTTTTTACTGCTGAGCGCCATGCCTTTGTTATCCTTTGCCTCAAGGTTGCCTCAACCTGCTTTGCGCCTGTATACTCTGCCTTTGCAGCGCTTAGGTTCTTATTCAAAAGAGCCTTCTGTGCTTTTATTATCCTATCTCTGTATTCATAGAACTTCCTTCTGATAGCACTTACATCTCCGCCTTTTGCTTTTATTGCTGCCACTAACCTCTCCGCATTCCTCTCTGCCCTGCGCAGTCTGTTTCTGAGCAATACTCTTTGTTTTTTCAAAAACTCGCTTCTTGACAAGGCGAAGTGCCTCTGTATCTCATTCCTTACTCTCTTTGCTTCAGTTATATTCCCGCTTTCTATAGCTGAAATATATTTCTGCTTTTCCTCTTCCATTTGCTGTAGCCTGCTTTCCATCAGGCTGACATTCAGACCCCTGTTGTAGAGCCTGTTAATCTTTTCCTTCAGCAGACAGATGTGCAGCTCTATTATCTTTCTCTCAACATCTTTCAACTGCTGGACAATGTTTTGCCACTGCTCTCTCCTTTCCTGCTTGTAGCTCTCTCTTATCTGCTTTATCCTAGACCTTATCTCATTAGCGTACTGGTCCAAGCCCTCAATTTCATGCGCCTTGGTCCTGAACTCCCTTATCTTTTCCTTCATCTCTCTAACCAAAGGCTTTAATTCGCCCGCATCGGCATCCTTCATTTCACTTGCAATTGAAGATGCATCATGCCTTATGCTTTTCAGCTCAGTGGAGTCTATGCCATATTCATCTGCCACAGCAATGACTGCGTCCATCTCCTCTATGATCTGCTCTGCGTAGAACTTGTCAAGAGCCGCACCAGCGTTGCTCCTTAACCTAAGGAATGCTCGCCTGCCCTGTCTCATAATCCTCCTCAATTCCTCTGAGCAGACAGATTCCTTTCTCCTAATCTTAGGAGCTTTTACGACAGACGCAAACAACTCTTCTCCTGATGCCTCACTGCTGTCACACTCTCCAACGTAGTCAACCTCCACTCCTGCTGCCTCTGCCATACACTCGTTTGAATAGGTTTTTCCGTCAATGCCACAGACAGGGTCATACTCCATGGTGCATGCAACTATTGGAGTTGTGATTACATTAGTTCCTCCGCCTACTGACGCTGCTGCCCCTGTCTCGCTCTCTGCTGCACCCTGCGATTCCTCTTCAGCGCAGTGATACTCTACTTCAGCAGTAGCAGTCAAAGTATTCTGGGCTACAAAAGTAGGAGTCACGCTCTTAAGGGTCACAGTAAGCCTTCCTACTTTTACAGAGCTGCCTGTATTTACTGTCTTCTCAACTGTCTGGCCGTCAGATGTAATCCTAAACTTTGCCTGAGAGGTAGAGGCCAAAAGCAGTTCAACTGAGCCGCAGTCTGTTTTCATTACCTCTCCTACCTTTATGAAAGGGCCTGATACGCTCAGACACTCATACTCGCAGGAAACAATAACTGTCTGGATGTTTTGCTCTGTGAAGCCTGCCTCTGCTGAGTGGACAGTTATCTTTAAGTTGCCAATAGTAACTGAGCTTCCTACGTTTACTGTCTTTGTAGTTGTATATCCTCCTGAGCTTATTGAGAAAGTAGCTGACTTTCCAGGTGAAGCTATGTTCAATGTAAACGAACCGCAGTTTGTATGAACTGTGTCTCCTGCTGTCATTATTGGGTGAGTAGTGCTTGATGCACTTAGACACTCATACTCGTAGGAAACTATGCCTGTCTGGATGTTTTGCCCTGTGAAGCCTATCTCTGCTGAGTGGACAGTTATCTTTAAGTTGCCTACGGTAACTGAGCTTCCTACGTTTACTGTCTCTGTAGCTGTCTGTGCCCCTGAGCTTATTGAGAAAGTGGCTGACTTTCCGGGTGAAACCATATTCAATTTAAATGAACCACAGTTCGTCTGAACTGTGTCTCCTGATGTCATTATTGGGTGTGCTGCGACTGCTGTCCCTACAAAGGCAAGCAAGACAAGCGCTGTGAAGACCAAAACAGGTCCTCTTAAAGCCAAATAAACACCTCCTGCTTTATTTGCATTGCTGAATCAATTTTGATGTACTCTTACTATGAAGGAGTGTTATTATATAAATCTTTTCTATTATTCTCTGAATTCTGTGAGCAACAGCTGTCTTATTCTCTTCGCTTTCTTTTCCCCCAAACCGCGCACTCTCCTCAGCTCCCTCTCAGTGGCATTAAAGACAGCTGAGACAGAGCCAAATCTTTTGAGTAATTCCTCTGCTGCTTTTGGACCTACATTAGGCAGAGAGGAAACAATGTATTTCTGCCACTCAGAAATGGATGCCTTTGGTTTCTCTCCGCGAAGGTGGGGTGATGAACCTTCTTCCTTTTCCTGTTTTGCCAACAGTGCGATAAACTTGGCTGTTTCAACTATGCTCCTGCTGAAGAGCAAAGCAACGCCGTGCTTAACTATGAGAGAGACTAGAGCACCTCTTAGAGCATTGTCATTGACCTTTCTCTCATGCTCGTAGATATCTCCCTCAACAATAATAACAGGCAGTTCAAACTGCTCCCTCATTAACCTAACTTGCTTGAACAGCCTTCCATCAATGATGCTCTGAACAAAATCAGACGCGCTTTTTCTCTCAATCACAATTCTGTCGCTTATTATATAATCTCCAACTTTCAAAGCGTGCTGCTTTACTCTTATTCCCTCATCAACTAAGGCCCTTATGATTCCTGATGGTGCTTCCCTGTAATCCACAAAAACAGACAGCTCTTCAGGGCTTCCCTCAACGTAATTGTCTAGTGTAGTTTGGCTGTCTTTCTTTATCTCAATCCTATTGCTCATCTTTTGAAGGATTTTATACATCCTTTCCTCCTTATTTCTGCTTGCCCAGTAATATGCCTCGTCTGCTGTCTTCTCAGTCATTAAAACAGTAACCTTGCCCTCATGCTTTCTGCCAGTCCTGCCTTTTCTTTGAATTAACCTTATCTCTGAAGGGACTGGCTCATAGAATATAACATGGTCAACGCTTGGTATGTCAAGACCTTCCTCTCCTATGCTGGTCATTATAATAACTGGAAACTCCCCTTCCCTGAATCGCTTTATCAGGGCCTTTTGTTCCTTCTGCGAAAGGCCTTTGTCCTTATTTCTTGTTGCCTGCCCTATAAACTTCTCTGCTCTTATCCCCCTGCTGTTAATCAACTCTTTAAGGTACTGCGCTGTCTCCCTGTAGTGTGCAAAAACAATAACGCTCTCATTGTTCCTGACGCTTTTCTCCACTTCCCCTAAGAGCATCAAGACCTTTGGGTGCTCTACTCCTCTCTTCTTTAAATCGCTCAGCTCAACGATTGCCTGCTGTATGGCAGGGTGTGAAAGTATACTGCGGCTGGCTCTGCTTTTTTCATAACGCAGCTTGCTGAGAAAATTTAAGGTCTGGCTTACGCCCTGCGTCTGACACAGTTCCAAGGCATGCTGCACCTTAATCAACGAGGCCAGCACTGAAATAAAATGATACGCGGAAGGGTTTTCAGATGTTTTCCTCGCAAGCTCATTCTGCAGAGATATCAATTGTTTTTTTAAAGGGAGGCCTCTCAATGTTCTTATCTTCAATCCAGCGTCCTTGAGGGCCTTGCTTTTTTCTCTCAAAAACTCCTCAAGCAGTCTGGCAACACTAAGCAGTTCTGGATTTAACTCACTTTTTCTCCAAAACAGCTTTTTCTTGTGAATATACGGCTCAACGTCTGGGTCACTTTCTGTTCTTATTTCTATGTGCTTGATGCCCAAATTCTTCTTGACTTCATTTATTTTATTTCTATTGGCTCCTGGTGAAGCTGTAAGTGCCAGAATTAGAGGGTGCCTTGCCTCTTTAAGATACCTTTCTCCAATATATGTATATGCATAATCACCTACTGCCCTGTGGGCCTCGTCAAAAACGACAATGGATACGTCTTTTAGAGATATTCTATTTTCCTCCAGGTCATTGGCTATTGTCTGGGGAGTAGCAGAGACAACCCTTGCCTTTTCCCATATCTTCTTCCTCTCTTCTGCTCTTACCTCTCCTGTTAACAGCACGATTTCTGCCTCATCTATGTCAAGTATCTCTTTAAGGCTGTGCTGATGCTGTTGGGCCAGCGGTTTTGTTGGGGCCAAAAATAGGGCCTTTCCCCTCCTCAACCTGCTTGCAATAACTATGGAAGCAATAACGGTTTTGCCAAGAGCAGTAGGTGCAACAACGAGAGTGTTTCCTTTTTCAAGCACTGCCTTTGCTATGTTCACCTGATACTCTCTTCTCTCTATCGTGTTTTTCTTTATGTTGGGAAAGTCCAAATATGCCATGTCAATCCTCTATTGCCTTTTTTACTTCCTGTCTTACTTTTGGAAGGTACTTATCCAATGTATAAACAGCAAATGCAGGTGCAACCATGCGCTTGTTTAACAAGGACTTGATGAGCTCTGACATCTCTGACAAGTTAACTATCTCTCCATTTTTTCTTAGCACCTTAACCTTTGTTTCTTCCTGCGTTTTCTTTTTTATTGACTGAAAGTGGGAGTCAAGCATCACGTAATCGCTCTTAATCCCTGATTTTTTGGCTATCTCCTCTTCAAAAGCTCTTGGATCAGATGCAATGTTCTTTATTTTCTCTCTTTTTTCATCGTTTAAATCAATCTCTGAAAGTAAATACGCTGTTTTGAACAGTCTTCTCAGAACAATTCTGTCATAAATCTCCTTTGCGAAACTGTCCCCCTCTTTCAGTGCAAGCATCAGTTCCATATCATTGTACTCCTCCCAGTTTGGATGCCTGTCCTTCACTCTAGTAAAAGCCCTCTGTAGCATTTCGGCAGCAATCCTCACCGTGTGGTGTGCGTAAACATTGGTGTACATGTGGTTTCTCGCAATGAGCATGCTCTCAACACTGTCAACCGCCTTTTCCATTATGCAGAATTGCCCGTCTGCTATAACAAATGTAGTCATAAGCCTCTCCACGTCCACTGCGCCAAAATGCACCCCTGTAAAGTATGCATCTCTCGGCAAGTAGTCAAGCCTGTCTGCGTCAATATCTGCTGCTATTATGTGCTGGAGGTTCTGGTTTGGGTGCTTCTTTCTCACGAGCTCTGCTACCTCTTTTGCTTCTATGCCGTGCCTCTCCAGCATTGAAGGAATCTCGCCCGAGCCATCTATCGTGAAGCTGATCTTTCCTGTTATCAGATCTGCCCCTCTTTCTTCATGCTCCTTTTCCTGAAAGCGGGTTAAAGCATGGGAAAAAGGGGGGTGGCCTATGTCGTGAAGCATAGCAGCTGCCTTCAAAATATTCCTCTCATCTTCTGAAAATCCCATATATGAGGCAATTGTTGAGGCAAGGTAGGACACGCCCACAGCGTGAAGAATCCTGCTGTGCGTAGCCCCTGGGTAAACGAGGTATGTCAGGTCCAATTGCTTTATATGAGAAAGCCTTTGCAGCTCAGGGCTATTTAAAAGTTCCAACTGCAGCTTATCAAGCATAATGCTCCCATGAATTGGGTCTCTTATAAATTTCACGTCCCTGCCCATGATTAAATTATATACTAATCTATTTTTATCAGTGATGTTGCAAAAAGTTTTTAATAAGAAGGGCATTAATTTCTACGATGAAAAGAAATGACTTAAAGAAAAAGCTCGGCAGAAGGGTTAGATATCTTGACGTGTTATCAAAAAAAGTAAGGGGAGAAAAACATTACGTTGGCTTCAGGAGCTTCAACGCAGAGGTGGAAAAGGGCAGAGTAAAGTGCGGCAACCCTGACGTAAGATTGGCTCTTGTGGAACCTCTTAAGAAATTATTGGAGAAAAATGATGCAGAGCGCATATTCGACCTGGCGTTGGAGTTCTCTGCTAAGCAGAGATATGACCCAGACGACGTCATAAAATTTGTGATTGAGTACTCAAAAGCTTGGAAGAGGGGAGAGTTTAAAAAGCCAGAGATTAAGAGAACAAAGAAGCCCCCTATTGAAAAAGTAATTGAAAGAAACCTAAGCAAAGGCGTGCGGATAGACCAGCTGGAAAGGGCCTTACGCGTTATGTATCCAAACCTGCCTGAAAATGAAATAAGGAAGAGGATAGAAAAGTATATACGCAAGCTCAGGGAAAGGGAAGATAAAAGGAGGAGAGGCCTTACTCCAAAGTGAAAATGAGCCTTGTGGTATCAGCGCCTTTATTTTCTGTTTTTATTATGTTGATGTGCCCTATCTCCTTCGTGTTTCTGACATGGGTGCCTGCACAGGGGTCTATGTCATAGCCATCTATTACAACAAGACGCACGTCCTTTATGAAGGAAGGCAGCCTTTCAAACATCCTGCGCCTTCTTTCATCAACTCTCCTTATCATGTCTTCTCTTGTTGTCATCTCTATCCTTATCTCTCTCGCTTCGTCAACTGCTCTGTTGAACCTGTTAACGATATCTTCAAGCATATGCCTATCTGGCTTGAATGGTTTGAAGTCCACCCTTGATCGCTCAGTACCTATCTGATTGCCAGCAACCTCTGCACCGTAGTTGTCAAGCACTATGGCAGAGAGCAAGTGTTCTGCTGAATGCATGCGCATATGTTTATATCTTCTGTCCCAGTCCAAGTGGCAATGGACAAGGCTTCCAACAGGGATAACCTCAGAAACATAGTGTTTAACTATTCCCTTTTCTTTCGCGACTCTGCTTACTTCTATTTTCCTTCCTTCCCAAATTAAAAAGCCCTTGTCAGAGGGCTGTCCTCCTCCCTCTGGATAAAAGCAACTTCTGTCAAGAACAATGTAATTTTCAGCTGATACAAGCACTTCTGCATCACATTCTTTTATGTAATTGTCCTTCATATGCAAAAGCTCTGTCATAAAAATACCTCACAAGCTCTCAACAACACCATCAATTGTTTTTATAGCTATTTCCTTGGTGTACGGCTTGCACTTCTTGGCAATCTCCTTCAATTTTTCTTCAGAGCTGACCTCCTCAAGCACAGAGGGGTCAACAACAGCTCTTGAAGCATCCAATTGCTGGAGAAGGTACCTATCACAGTTCCTTCCAATGTCTTGAGCTATCTTGACAATGTCATGCTCGTGAAGTAAAGCAGGAACAAAGGTCGTCTTGCACTCAAAGAAAAATTTCAAAGCAGGTCTTACCTCAAATATTTGCCTTATGCCTGTTAATACTTTTTCAGGGTCAATGCCTCCTAAAAGCTTTTTGTAATGGTTTTTTCTATGCAAAGGGGCTTTAATGTCAAGAGACAGGTAATCCAGAGCGTTTTGAGTGGCCATTTTTATAACAGCCCCTGCATTTTCCCCGTTTGTGTTAAGCTTTATCTTCAGACCTTCCTCTTTAAATGACTTTGCAAGAAAAATTAAAGCCTCTTCCTGCTCTGTTGCTTCGCCTCCATCAAACGTGACTGCCTCTATAAGCTGCCTCTGTTCCATGACTTGGTTAAAAACATCTTCAACAGAGTAATCCTTACATGTCAGAGGGTCTAGAATGTCTTTTTCATAGCAAAAAGGACACCTGTATCTGCAACCTCCAAAGTAAATCACAGCTGACGACAAGCCAGGCCACTCCAGCGTAGAGACATTAACTATCCTGCCTATTTTAACGTCCATAATTATCTTATGCAAAAAGAGGTTTATATCTCAACCGTATGTCCTATGTCTCTGAGGCTTTTAACCCTTTTTTCATAAGGTCTTTTCTCATACTTTTGCATGTATGCTATAATGAGGATCATAAGCACAAAAAGCAGGAATGCAGAGACGATGCTGAATTTAAAATTTGTTTCAAGTAATCTTGATATAATCTCTCTCTCCAAGTTAATTGAGAGTTTGCTTAGCAGGGGACCTTCAAAGAGCAATTTTACGAGAGACGCATAACAGAAAAGAATCAAAGAGCTGATGGCCGAACTTATCTTCACAATTTGCAGTATGGCCTTTGCCTTTCTCTCTGAGAGGTATGTCAGCACGAAGATTATGAACGAGAGGGCAAGAGAAATGAGGAAAAGGTCAATGCTGAGGTTGTAAATCTCAAACATAGAGTTTTCGAATACCAAAAGAAAAGCAAGCGGCCCCAAAAATGCATATGCCTGCTCAACTATTCTGCTTTCAACAAGCTGCGAGCTGTCATATTCTCCCAATATATTTAAGCTTTCAGTAGCAATTGCAAAGCTAAGGAATGCCAAAATGGCAATAATCAGGAAAACTGTTGAAAGCAGATGTGCAAACCTCATAAGCTGATTACTGCATATTCATTTAAATCTATTTCTCCAAAAAGATAACTATGAACTGGGAGAATGAATTGAAAAAGCTCAGGGTGAAAAGACAGAAGGATTCAGAGCACTTCAAAATTTTCCAGAGAGTATTTGATGAGTATACAATAAAAAATATCAGAACTTTGATCGATAGGGGGATATTCAGGGCTTTAGACTTTCCAGTGAGCACTGGCAAGGAAGCAGATGTTTACAGAGGAAGCACGAGAGCAGGAGGTTATGTGGCTGTTAAAATCTACAGAATAGAGACAGGAGATTTCAAGAACATGTGGGAATATATTCTGGGAGACCCAAGGTTTAAGAAGGTTGGCAAGGGAAAAAGGGCCCTTATAAGAGAGTGGTGCAAAAAGGAGTTCAGGAATCTAAGCGAAGCTTACAACATTGGCATAAGGGTTCCGCAGCCATTCGCGTTTAAAGAAAATGTTCTTGTTATGGAGTTCATAGGGGAAAACGGTGAAGCTTCGCCACTGTTAAAAGATGTCAAGGTAAAGCAGCCAAAAGCATTAATAGATGAAGTCATCACATTCATACAAAGGATGTACTCAGAAATACGCCTGGTGCATGCAGACATTTCTGAGTTTAATATAATGATGAAAGGAGAAAAACCTTACCTTATTGACATGGGCCAAGCTGTTAATCTAAAACACCCCAGAGCCCTTGAATTTTTAAAGAGAGATTTATATAACGTTGAGAGGATGGCAAAAAAGATGAGTGTAGAAGTGGACCACGAAAAAATGTATAGGCAGATTGTAGGTGTTTAGGTGGGAGAAGCTTTTGAAGATATTGTCAATGTGCCCCTGGATAGGATAGGAGTAGTGATAGGAAAGAAAGGTGAGACTAAAAAACTGATTGAGGAAAAAACAGCTGTTGAGCTTAAGATAAACTCCAAGACAGGAGAGGTAAAAATATACAGAAAAAATGGCGAAAAATCCGTGCTTGCGAGACAGGTAATTGAGGCGATTGCTGTTGGTTTTTCACCCGAAAAGGCTTTAAAGCTGCTTGACAATAATATATACATAGATAAAATTGACATCCGCCGATTTAGCAGGAACCAAAAAGACCTTGAGAGAATAAAATCCAGGCTTATCGGAAGAAAAGGAAAAGCCAAGCGTTTCATTTCAGAAGAAAGCAAAACAGATATAGTTATATATGATGCTTACGTAGCAATTATTGGCCGTCCTGAAAATATTTACTTGGCCAGGCAGGCTATTTTAAAACTAATACACGGAGCGCCACACAGCGCTGTTTTTCACTTTATTGAAAAGCGTTCAGAGGAGTAGTGCAGATGCCTGAAAAACATGCGAAAGAAATTTTTAAAGAGTTTAGGGAACACAGCATAGCCGAGTTCTTTAAAAAGAACAGGCAGATGTTGGGCTATTCAGGACCTGTAAAGAGCCTTACTACAGTAATCCATGAATACCTAACAAACTCACTAGATGCTTGTGAAGAGGCAGGCATATTGCCTGATATATTTGTTCAGATAAAGCGCTTGGGACCGAATTATTATTTGGTCATAAATGAGGACAACGGTCCTGGCATTCCCAAGAACTATGTTGGAAAGGCCTTTGGCACCATGTTGGCAGGGACAAAGTTTCACAGATTCCAGCAAGCAAGAGGGCAGCAGGGAATAGGTGGTGCTGGCTGTGTTATGTTCTCTCAAATAACAACAGGAAAGCCAACGAAGATTATAACAAGCACTGGCAAAGGTGTTATATTTGAAGCCGATATTTCAATTGACGTGAAGACAAACAGCCCAAAAGTATCAAATGCAAGGGAATATCCAGGAACAATGAGGGGCACGAGAATTGAAACGCATTTAAAGCATGTGAAATACCAGAAAGGGGAGCAGAGTCCAGACGAATACATAAGGAGGACTGCTTTGGCCAATCCACACGCCAGAATAACATATATAGACCCTGATGGCATCCAAGTAGTTTATGACCGCGTTGTTGACAAGATTCCAAAAATCCCAAAGAAAACAAAACCGCACCCAAAAGGTGTGGAGGTTGATGACCTAATGACATACGCAAGCGTGACAAAGGCAAGGTCAATAAAGGGCTTTTTGGTGAACGACTTCACGAGGTTTAGCACGAAAAAAGTAAAAGAATTACAGGAAATGCTTGACTTTGACCTAAATAAGACGCCTCAGAGCCTGACTTGGGAAGAAGCTGAGAAGATAGTAAAGGCAATAAAGAAAATGAATTTCATTGCCCCACCAACAGATGTGCTGATTCCCATAGGAGAAGAACACCTAAGAAAAGCATTGCAAAACATATTAGAACCAGAGTTTGAGAGGGTGTTAACAAGACCTCCTGCCATATACAGGGGAGGTGTGCCATTCATAGTTGAAGTGGCCATCGCATATGGTGGCAAGGCAGGTAGAAAAAGCAACAACAAAGAGAGCGTTGAGCACCAGATGGAAATAATGAGGTTTGCAAACAGGGTGCCTCTGCTTTTTGATGCTGGCTCATGTGCAATAACAAAGGCAGTACAAAGCGTAAATTGGAAAAAGTATGGGATACAGCCAGAAGGACCAATAACAGTTCTGGTAAACTTTACATCAATTCACGTTCCTTATACGAGTGCAGGAAAGCAAGCAGTTGCTGATGAGGAAGAGATTGTAAAAGAGATAAGATTAACCTTGATGGACGCAGCAAGGCGTATAGGCATATTCATATCAGGAAAAAGGAAAAAGTATGAAAAAGAGAAAAGATTACAAGAGTTTATGAGGTATATTCCTGAAACAGCTGCGAGTATAGCAAAAATAACAGGGGAAAGTGAAGAAGTTATAAGAAAAAGGCTTGAGCAGATTGTGAAAGAAAAGTATGACGTTGAGGAAGGAGGTAAGGAAAATGGTGAGCAAGAGCGACAAAATGGCTCTTGAGCGGATAAGAGAATTTGGAAAGCAACTGCTGGAACAGATTAAGAGAGGGGAATCTCCATATTTCCAGATGCCTACGAGAACAAAAGGAAATGTTATGTTTGAGGAAGGAGACAAGACACTAAGCCTCGGTGGAAGAATGAGCACCAGGAGATTCCTGAACTATGCCCACACAAGGAAGTTCATGCAAAGCGTTATGATAGCTGCTGCTACAATGGAATATATAAAAAGCGATAGGACTGTTGGAAAGCGTGAGCTTTACTACAACCTAAAACACTCGCTGCCCAACAGCAAACAAAACACATTTGAGGATGACACTGAATCTGGCTCTGTTCTGGATGACTTAGAAGCATCTCTGAACATATTGAGGGAACAGTTCCACGTGATAGCAAAGGGCAGGGGGAGCATCTACGGTGACTTAGACTTGAGGCAGGCAGGTGATGAGTTCTCGTGCAAAGGCCTCGGAAGGGGTGGCTGGCTTATTCCAGGCTACACAGAGGACGTTGAATTTCTCAATTACAACGCAGATTTCATACTTGCAATAGAAAACGATGCCATGATGTCAAGGCTCATTGAGGAAAAAGCGTGGAAAAAATTAAACTGCCTGTTGGTGACAGGAGAAGGCATGTTTCCAAGAGGTGTTAGGAGGTTCGTAAAGAGAATGCATGAGGAGTTGAAGCTCCCAGTCATTGCCTTTGTTGACGGCGATCCTTGGGGCTTTTATATTTACTCTGTGCTGAAATACGGTTCAATTCAGCTCGCTCACCTAAGCGATAGGTATGCTGTGCCTGATGCAAAGTACTTGGGCATGACCATGGATGACATAGAAACCTACGGCCTTGAGCACGTTACTGAAAAATTGAAGGACATTGACAGAAAAAAGATAAAAGAGGAGATGCAATACCCTTGGTTTAAACACTCTCCAGAGTGGATGAGGCAGTTAAAGCTAATGGCAGAAAAAGGGGTCAGGATAGAGCAACAGGCCTTAGCAAACAAAAGCTTGGCATTCGTGGCTGAGAAATACCTGCCTGAAAAGGTAGAAGAGGGCAAATTCCTGCCTTAACTAAGAAAACTTTATTAAAGAGTAAATGTGTAAAAATATTACTTCTTATGGTGATTGCGATGAAAGTGATAAGGGCGAGGAACAAGATAGAGCTCATAGAACAGATAAAGAGTATGGAGGGTGAGCACGGAGAGGTCTATATCAATATGAGGCCAACGCTAGACATAGTTGAAAAAATAATTGAACGTTTCCCAAACGTAGAAAAGATTATGTGTCCGCCAAGCCTTCATGTGCAGACAAGCAGAAAAGTTTTCAAAAAGCTTGCAGACAAGGGAATCAAGCTGGAGCCAGGCGAGTTTAGGGTTGGCAGACCAAAGAAATATGATGATGAAACCATAGCAGAGATAACTAATTTGAGAAACCAGGGAATGCCTGCAAAGCAGATTTCAGAGAGGCTCAATATTCCGCTGAGGACAGTGTACTTCTACCTTCAATGAGGGGACAGAGCAATGGGGGACATCGCTACAAAGAGCAGGATAGTAGCATCCTGGATTATAGGCCTTCTCCTGATAGGTGCAGCTATATTTAATTACTTTCACTTAAGCGCGTTTGAACGCTTGATTCTTTTCCTGATAGGTATTATGATAGTGCTTATATTCTAATGCCTCGGTAGCTTAGCCCGGTTAAAGCGCGCGGCTGTTAACCGCGAGACCGCCGGTTCAAATCCGGCCCGAGGCGCTTAAAGATTTATATAAAAAATTTCTTATTCTCACGATGCCAGAGAAAAAGCTGAGCGAGGAAGAAATGAAAAGGCTGCTCTTGGAAATAGATGCAATCATTGCAAGAGGTCACGCTACAAGGGAAGTACTTGAAAAAAGGCAGGAATTGCAAAAGGAGCTAAAGAAAAACATTAGGAAAAAGTTGAGAAGGAGAAGGTAACTATTTACTGATAATCTCAACGTAAACAGTTCTTCTTCTGGGACCATCAAAATCTGCTAACATTATGTCCTGCCATCTGCCCAGAAGCAGCCTGCCTTCTCTTATGATGATAGTTTCAGAAGGACCCACAAGAGCTGCCTTTATGTGGGCGTCTCCATTGCCATCCACCTTGTCGTGTCTCCACACGCCTCTCGGAATTATCTTTTCAAGCATATCAAGGATGTCAAGCATAACGTTTGGGTCCCAGTTTTCGTTTATCAATATGCCTGCTGTGGCGTGAGGCACATAGACCACGCAAATGCCTTCCTTGACTTTGGACTGCTTTACGATTTCATTCACTTTCTTTGTTATGTCTATTATTTGGTTTCTCTTTTCTGATTCCACTGTGAAGCTGAAGAGCATAATCTGCTTATGAACTTACTCATAAAAAAATTTTTATATGAGTTTTCAATAAAAATTACAAGGTGTTTTTTATGACGCTGTTGAGTAGCTGCTGTACCAGAAGAATTTATTTTAGCTACTCAGCAGTATGGCCATCAGCAGCTGATAAAAAGTACATAAGCTGCTGAGGCTGCCTGCAACATCCTAAACTATTTCTGTGCTTAGAGCAGGTATGCCTTGTAGCTTTAATGGACAGTGTTGAGAATGAGGTATGAAACAAGGCTTTGCGCGTTGAAATTCGCCCTCTCCTTCGGGATTTCCGGAGCGTTAGCAGTGCCTCTTCTCACGCTGTGGGGAGGTCTGAGCCTCACAGAGGTATTCCTTTTGCAGACCTGGTACAGCGTGCTTGCTGTGGCATTTGAGATTCCAACAGGCAGCATTGCTGACAAAATAGGGAGAAAGAAATCGCTGCTGCTAGGCTCTGTGCTTTCTGCACTAGCATGCGTTGTTTACGTGAGCTACCCTGCATTTGCTGTCTTTGCCCTTGGAGAACTGCTCTTCGCAGTTGGAGCAGCTCTCAACTCAGGAGCAGCAGAGGCATTTGCATACGACTACCTAAAAAGGACAGGCAGAGATATGCACTCCTTGGGGCTTTTCTCCAAGATGAGAGCTGCCTCAGTAATAGCGCATATACTGGCCCTGCCTCTTGGCACTGGCATAGCTTCCCTGCTGCCTTTCCCTATGAGCCTGAGAATGCCAATGTTTTTGACAGCACTGCCTTTCAGCATAGCAGCAATTGTGGCACTATCAATGAAAGAACCTGAATTAAGCGGCAGGGGAAAAGCATACCTGACCCTGGTAAGGAAAGGTCTGACATATCTAGTGAGGCACGAGAAATTAAGAGCGCTAGCAATAGACAAAGCAAGCATCTCTGCTGTGGCTTTTATGATGTTCTGGCTATACCAGGCCATACTAATGAAATACAACCTGCACATATTCTGGTTTGGTGTGCTGGCTGCAGTGTTCAACATAGCTGGCGTAATAGCTATAGGCATCTTGGTGAAAGCAGAGGACAAATTAGGGCTCAAGAATACCCTAAGTGCTACATCTCTGATAATAGGCTTGTCTTACATAGCTACCAGCTTAGGCATAGTGCCCATTGCTGTGTTGGGAATTACAGTGGTGATATCTCTAAAACTTGGAAGAGAGCCAATATTTGACCACTACATGAACAGGCATATAGCTTCTGAAACAAGGGCAACTGTGCTCTCTGCAGTATCAATGCTCCAGAGGCTGTTGATATCACTGCTCTACGTGGTTGTTGGAGTACTGGCAGACATGTCTCTGGAAGGGACATTAGTGGTCCTAGGCGTAGCTGCCATGACACTTGGTTTAGCATCAAGAGTGAGAGAAGAAAAGCTGGGCGTAGAAAACAGCAGATGAGAAGGCCACCCTAGGGGGCATTCGCCCCCTATTTTATCTTCATTAAATTCTTCCTAAGGCACGATAGCGCAAGTGGCTTTATTATTGGATTCTTTTCATCCTTGATTCTCTTCCAGACATCATAATCAAGCAAATTCTCACAAGAGATGCCTAATTCATCACAGGCTTGCTTCACGGCCTCATAGCTCTCTGTATACTTCATGTAGGCATATACTCTTTTGTAATGCTTCCTGTGGGCTTCCAAATATTTCCTAACCCTGTCTTTTGTTACAGCAATGTACTCTTTCATCAGCTCCTCTGTCTCCTCCCACTCAGGCCAGTCATAGGCATTAAAAGGATGATTGTCTGAAAACTCTATTGGAACCACGCCAGGTGTGCTTACAACTACCCGGTGTATTCTTGGAAATATTTTAAGTTTGGATATTGTTTTGTATATGGCTTTGTGCGTTGATGATGATGTGTACGGCTTCTTAAAGGAACATGGAAGGAAAAGGAGGATGTCCTTGCCTTTTGGGGCTTTGTAAAACCTCTGGAAGTAATCCTGCCATACATTGAAGTAAGGGTGCTTCAGGTTCTCCACAGAAGCTCCCTCTATCAGCAGCTGCTTCTCAGCTGGAAACTTTGGTCTGAATGCGTAGTTTTGGGCATCTGTTTCTATTTTTGGATTGTCTTTGTAAGGCGCTACGATTTCTTCAAACTCCTCAGGAGAGAGAGGCCTCCACTTCCCATTTACCCAATCATCAAAGAGGGGGGCCTTGGAATGTGGGAATGTATTTATCAAAACTATTGAGTCACTGTATTTCAGAGCAAAGTTAACGCTCTTCTCCAAATCTTTTTTGATGTCCTTAGAAAAGGGCATATTTACCATGAGATATGTTCTCACCTTGCAATTGTTCCTGTGCAATGTCTCAACTGCTTCAAGATAGTGTTTTATCCTAAATGGTTTTTGGTATTTCTCAAGAATCTCATCATCCGCGACTTCAAGACCTATGGCCACTGTTAGGTTCAAACCCTTGAAGGTGCTTAAGTTTTCATCTGTTATGTATTGAGGTATCGACTCTATTATAAGGTTTTTGACGCCTTTGCTTTTGAGCTGTTTAGCAAACCAGTCCCTGAACTCCAATGGAAATTGCTTGTCATCAAGAAAAGAACCGCTTGAAAAGACTTTTACGGTGCTGTCCAAATTTAAAGACTCCACTTGCTTCTTCATTTTGTCTATGTCAACAGGGAACTCTAGCCTTCCCCAGCCACAAGCGTAGCACTTTCCCCATGAGCACTTTCCAGAAGACAGTATGATAACAGTTGTCACTGCCTCACCTGCTTGTATAGCGATCTTAGATCATTGATATCAAGAGAGCGCACTTTTCTCGTGTCATTTATCTCCTTGGAAAAGGCAATCTTAACTGCGTTTTTCACGTCTTTATTCTTGTATCTAAAAAGCTCCCTGACAAAGTCATCAAATGCCTTATCCTTCTCAACACCTTTTTTCCTCAATCTGATAACAGCACTGTCAACCTTTGGCATTGGGTAAAAAGAGGATTTATTGACTACTTCCATCATTTTGGCATCATAATAGTAATTGACCATTACGCTCAATCTCCCGTAATCTGGGTCTCCTGCTCCTGCAAGCATCCTTTCAGCAAACTCTTTTTGGTATGTAATGACTGCCAAGTCAAAGTCATAATCTAAAAGCTTGAATGTTATTGGAGCGCTTGCACTGTATGGAATGTTCGAAACTACCTTCGTGAATGAAGGCAGCTCCACTTTCAAGAAATCATCAAAAATAAAGTCAATGTTTTCATAAGCTGAAAGCTCGCTTTTTAACACTGGCTCCAATCTCCTGTCCTTTTCAACAGCGATTACTTTAGCTGCTTTCTCAGCTATCTTCCCGGTCAAGAAACCAAGACCTGGCCCTATTTCAAGAACAACATCGTCTTCTTTCAGCTCTGCATATCGTATCATCCTGTCAATAAAGCCCTCGTTTATTGCAAAGTACTGGTCCAAAACAGGAGATGCTCTAAAATTATATTTAGCCTCTATCGTTCCAATTCTGGACTTCAGGTCCATCCCAATCACGGCCTCTTTATCTTTGGGTTTTTAACAAACAAATAGTACTTGCAGTTTCCTTGCAGTTCTTCCAGTATCCTGTCAACTATTACCCTCTTTGGGTCAGGCATCAGGTTTATCCTCTCGGATATCTCTTTAAAGGATTCAAAATTTTTCTTCTCCCTCTCGTCAAGTATGTCAAACATGTGCTTCTTGCCAACGCCTGGCAACAGCTCCAAGGAGTGCTGCCTTATTGTTATTGGACCTGCCTTATTGAAGAAATCGACAAATTCCTTTTCTCTTTGCTCGACCATCTCGTTAACCACATCTCTCAATTCATTTCTTGCTGTGGCTGTTAACCTAGAAAAGTCAAGCTTCCCTTTTATGTACTGAATCTTGTCTCTTTTTTCCTTTCCTATATATACTCTGTCGCGAAGAGAAAGCTTCACGCCTGGCTTAACGCTCAACTCAAGAAGGGTGAAGTATTTTTCTCCCAGAGCTTGCGCTATGGCTTCCTTCTTATAAGAGGAAGCATATCCCATTGGGAGAAAGTCCAATACAATTGCGTACTCTTCTCTAAACAATTCATCCACCCTTCTGTTGTCATAGCTTTTGCACTATCTCAAGTATTTTTTTTATCTGAGGCTCTTTTAAATCGAACCTGATCTTTTCAAATATCAGTTTTACCTGCTCTTTATTTGTTGGTTTAACATCCACTATCTTCACTGCGGTTTTTTCATCTATTCCCATGGCTGTCAGCTCGTTTATAGCTTCCTTTACCTTCTTCGATGAGCTTTTTCCAAACTCCTTGGCATAATCAAGCGTAACCTTTTGCTCGTAGGTCAGCTCTCCAAATTCCTTTTCCTGCTTTTCAAGTATTTTTTTTACCTCTGTGAGAGGTATGTATTTTTGTCCTATAATCTCCTTTCCTATCATATACATCACTTCTGCGCTGTTAGATGAACAGGGTGCACAAGCACTTTCTTCTTTGCTTCTATATCAGATACCTCCACATAATAACAATCTCCCTGCTTCCCTTTTATCACTCCTGTTTTTCCCCAAAACCTTCTGTGGGGCCTCCCATTGTGAACAGAGCTGTCGACTGTTATGTGCACCCTTTGGCCTGTCTTAAACTCTTGTATGAATTTATTAACATTAGGTATGCCTTTTTCTCTAACCCTTTTTCTAGCCTTGCTTCTAGTTTTTGCCATCGGTCCCTTATGTCTATGCTTAACCATAAGCAATCCTCCTACACTCCTTTATTTTTGTGTTAAGTTAGTATTTAAAACAAACACCTTTATATATCTGTTACCACTAAAAAGTAGTGTATGGGAGAGATGACAGGCGAAGACAGGATATTTAAGTTTTGCATGGCTGTATTCGTATTGCTATTGTCTTATTATGCCATATATGGCGTGACAAATTTATTCAAGTTGCTCATATTCCTCGTAGCCCTTACAGCTGTAATACTAATGCTAAAAGGTGTTGTGGAAATAATACTTTACGGAGAGCACCAGTCGTTTTCATCTGGAGGGGCCATAGCAGTGCTGCTTGTGCTCTTGTTCCAAGGAATGCCTGTCTTAATAAATGCTTTTCTCTTCATAGCTAGCATTCCGTTAACCTTGCTCTCAATGTTAAAGGGCTTCTAAAAGCTTGGCTTTTTAAAGCATAAGCTTTAAATACCTTTTTAAATACTATATTAATCCCTTTATAAGCAAATTTATTGCACTGGTTTTAAACAGTAAGGAGCTGGTATTATGGATATTAATTTTAAAATAGAGAACATAGTGGCATCTGCTTCTCTTGGTGTGGAGCTAGACCTCTATGCGATAGCAAGAGAGGTTGAGAATGTAGAATACGAACCAGAGCAGTTCCCAGGAGCTATACTGAAGCTGAAGAATCCAAAAACAAGCTTGCTTCTTTTCAAGAA
>Ga0180300_10000042_pt1 | contig 42316 bp, 41 predicted proteins | sample GuaBasSediGuay15_FD_121798 | JGI IMG/M metagenome (GOLD analysis project Ga0180300, IMG submission 121798) | Subseafloor sediment microbial communities from Guaymas Basin, Gulf of California, Mexico - Guay15, Core 4569-2, 21-24 cm | ecosystem: Environmental > Aquatic > Marine > Hydrothermal...
CCACGCTCCTGGTTGAGATAGAGAGGCTTACCGGTTCTGAGGCCACGGTGGCGCTTCTCCTTCTTTATGAATATGAGCCGATCAGGCGGGGTGGTGGTCCGCAGGGCTCGGGTGGAGATCAGGGACTTCCGGCCAAGACCGGTCTTATCTCCCTCTATCCCACCTTAGTGAGTGATGGTTTCACGATTTGCTATGGTCTGGCCCGGCCTGAGGTGGTGCTCATCGACCTCTATGACAGTTCGGGTCGGAGGGTGAAGGAGATCATCAGAAAGGAGCCCTCCGGTTATCACCGGTTATCGATCCCGACCGGTGACCTTTCTGCTGGTGTCTATTTCTTAAACTTCCAGATTGGAGAGTATCAGAGGATTGAGAAGGTGGTGGTGATCAGGTAGTAAGGTGCTCAATCAGGATCTTCACCCCGATCAGGATCAGGATGATACCCCCAACAATCTCGATCCTGGTCTCGAAGAGGTGGCCGATCCGATTTCCGATATAACTGCCCAGAAAAGAGAGGACAAAGGCAACTATCCCGATAATGATCACGGGAGTTATGATTGATACCCCCAAGAAGGCGAAGCTGATCCCGACGGCGAGGGCATCGATACTGGTGGCCAGCGAAAGCATAAGTAGGACCTCAATACGGAAAGGATCGTTTCTCTCCGGCTTGGTAGCAATGGCCTCATAGATCATCTTACCACCGATAAGTGAGAGGAGGCCAAAGGCGATCCAGTGGTCGAATCCGATGATGAAACCTCTTAGTGACATCCCGGCCAGCCACCCCACCACCGGCATCAAGGCCTGGAACAACCCGAAAAAGATCGCAATCTTGAATGCCTGTCTCAGTCTCAGCGATCTGATCGTCAGGCCACTGGTTATCGAAACCGCAAAACAGTCCATCGCCAGGCCCAGGGCGATCAAAACTACTGCTATCGGGCTCACCTTCGGAAGTGCTCGTAACCTCTGGGTCTGATCCGCCTCCCCTGAAACCAGATCCCCTCCTCTGAAATCACTTCCCCAATACGCCAGAATTTTCTCAATCTCTTTTTGCTGGTGAAGATAAGTTCAAAGTCCTCCCCACCGGAGAGGGCGAGTGTCTCAGCCCGAATTCCAAACTCCTGTTCGAGTCTGATCAATTCGGGATGGATCGGGAGATGGTGGATGCTGATGCCGACTTGGCTCTCCTCAGCAAGATGAGAAAGATCGAGAAGGAGGCCATCCGAGACATCGATCATACTGCTTGCCACTCTTTTCAGCTTCTGGCCCAGTTTAACTTGGGGATAAGGCCTCCGATGTCTCTTGACACTCTCCCGATACCTCTTCAGTGAGACTCCCCGCTTCAGGACGATTCGACCCGCTTCGGCAAGACCGGTATATCCGGTAAGATAGATATAATCACCAGGGGATGCCCCACTTCTTAGAACCGGCCGTCGGGTCCGACCGATCGCAAAACCGGAGAGGATCAGCTTACTACTGCGTGAAAGGTCTCCTCCCAAAAGCCTCACGCCTGCTTCCTGCAGGGCTCCTGCCACACCGTTAAATATTGCCTTGAAGAAAGAATAGTCGAGATCTGGCTTAATTCCAAGTGAGAGCATAAAACCGACCGGTCTTGCCCCGACTGCGGCAAGATCGGAGAGACAGGCAGTGGTGGCCCGGCAACCGACATCTTCCGGGGTGAGATACTTAAGATCGAAATGGACCCCTTCAACCATCATATCCGAGGTGAGAACAATATCAGGGGGGATAAAACAGCAGTCATCACCGATCCCGATCCACTTACCAGAAAGGGAAAATTTCCTCTTAAGATATTCAATCAGACCGAATTCACCAATATCTTCAATCTTCAATGGATGACAAGTTCAACCTTGGAAAATTTCGGCTCTAAGCCCGGAATAAATCTTGGAGAGACTTTTAATCCCCCTGGTGGGAGGACCAACCGGTTCTCGAGCTCCTCCCTGATCCTACGACACCACTGGGATGAGAGAGGCTCGGACTGGGTATAACAGTAGACGACCACCTCCTTGCTAAAATAGGTCTTCACCTCATTGGCCATCTCATCAAGGAGTTCGGTCGCATCAGCCCGGAGATGGGGGCTGTTCTTCTTAAAGAGTTCAGATCCAGCGATGCTGACGATATGGCTCGACCCCTCCTGATAGGAGATTCCCCGGATCCAAAGCACCCTTCCGCCAGGGATGCGGGTGGGATTCCCGATTGCATCATAGGCGGTAAAGATGAGATTGTAGAATTCACCAGTTATCACCATATCACCTTCATCGGTCCGGCCATCCCACTCCAACCTTGTTGGGGGAAGCCCTCTTCCTGTGAAGGTTCGAACCGTATTACCCTGGGAATCGCTGATTTCTAACTTCCAACTCGAGACGGTCTGTTCAAAGGTTGGAAAGAAGAGATAGATTACTCTTTTAAAGAGTCTTGAGACCAAAGGGACCTTGAGGTATTCCGAATGGAGGTAGAGGATTGGGGCATTCAACCGGTCAATAGTGTTGTAAAGTTCATTATCGAAGATATACCGCTCACCGGCAAGAATGGTATCAATTGGTTCCCCTGGGTTGAATGGAGGTATCACCTCAATCTTTTTCTCATCAATAATCTTCTTCTTCTCCCCTTTGATCACCTCCTCACCGATTATATGCTTTCCTTCCTGTGCGAAGAGGAGAAGGGGAAGAAGAACTATGATAGAACGAATTTGAAAGTGATGATCCCCCATTGGATCTCCCGTTTTACTGAAGGTGGCAGTGGCTCAAACCGCCACTTCCTAAGGGCATTAATAACCGCCTGATCAAGTTCGGGATAGCCCGAGCTCACCTCGACCAGCATTGAGCTCTTCACCCGCCCATCGGGATAGACCTCAAGTCTGATTACTGTAGTGCCACTAATACCCTGGCGCAGGGCCCAGGCTGGATAGTCCGGAAGAACTTTCTTCAATATCCTCCGATTGGCGATCGGTCCGGCCACCGAGATCTGGGTGCCAGGGCCAGCCGATCTGATCTTGGTCGGTATTGCCTCAGATATGTCGATTTCGGTCGGCTGGGTCCGGACTGGAGGGGGCTTATGCTCAATCCGGATCTGGGGTCTTTCCGTCTCAAGACCGGGAAGTCCTGGCAGACCACCCCCGCCACCGGCACCACGGGGTAGATTTCGAGACAACTCGATCGGCTTCTGCGCCAGAATCTCCTCGGTGGTGCGCATCCCACCTGCAGCCCGGTCAGCAATCCGGATCACATCCATCATATCAGAACCACCCACCTCCACCTGATCGAGATTGATCTGGGCCTGGGTCCGATCGAGTCGGGCAGTAAGATCGATCGGTGCCTCAGCTGATGGTGGTGCCGGTGGAGCTCCGGCAAGCTCCTGGGACTCATAGGCCTCTCTTAATGCCCCCCAGACACTCCCCTTCTTTATCACCTTGGCCACCTGGGGTTTATAGGTCTGATCAACAAATGTGACCTCATGGATCTCCTCATAGCGCTTCAGCTCGGACTTCGATCCAGAGAGAAGGAAGAAGAGGCCGATGTGGAAGAGGATCGAGATGAGGAGTGAAAGGTTGAGCCTCCGATCACCGAACATCACTCCTCCTTCGGTTTCTTGGTCGCACAGGCCATCCGTTTGGCACCATGCTTCTTAACAAGAGCAAGGATATCGAGCACATCCTGATGGTAGACCTCACGATCGGCCCGCACAATAACCAGCTGGTAAGGATCAACCGCGAGTGCGGAATCGAGGAAAGGACCAATCGCATCGAAGCTGGTGGGGATGTCATTCAAGAAGAGGCGACCATCCTTGGTATAAGTGATGGTAATGCTCTCTTCGGTCTTAGTCTCGGCAGTATGTGCCAATGGAACCTGAACCGGGGTTCGGGTATGGGTCATCACCATTGGTGCAACCAGGATCATCATCACTACCAGAAGGAGGCCAACACAGGCCATCGGGATGATGTTGATCGTAAAGAGGGTCTTCATCGCTTCCTCAGAAGACAGAGCTGACCGGCACCGGATTGTTTGGCCAGATCGAGGATCTTGATGACCTCATTATAGATAACATGCTTGTCTGAGGTGATCGTGACTTTCCGCTCCACCGATCGGGCTAAAAGTTTTGGTAAAAGCTTTTTCAACTTTTCATAAGAGACCTCTTCCTCATTAAGGATAATCCGGCCATCATCGGTGAGATGGATGTTCGCCTTGATATCCGAGGCCTGACCTGCCTTGGCCTTAGCTACTGCCGGAGTATTGACGAAGATGCCACTCTCAAAGAAGTAAGGGATGGTAACGATGAAGCCGATCACCAGAGCGAGGGCAATATCGACCAAGGAGTTAAGGATCAACTCCCCAGGTGTGCTTCCGAACTTATGTCTTCTCCTCGACGCTAAAATTTCCAGTCTCCTTCGTCAGCATAAACCTCAGGCTCTCGATACTCCTCTCTCGGCGCCGGTCTCGGCTCCTCAGGTGGCTTCCGGCTCCGCTTCTTCTCCTCCTGAATCAGAACGATAACCCGATCCATGGTTGACTCCATCTGAGTGGCGAGGTCGTTTGATTTCTTGACAAAATAGTTGTAGAAAAATAGGGCCGGGATACCGATGAAAAGACCAAAGGCGGTAGTAAGCAGGGCCTCGGCAATACCCGCGGAAACCACAGCCGGCCCTCCAGAACCAGTAATGGCGATATTATGGAAGGCCCGGATCAGCCCGATCACGGTCCCGAGCAGTCCTAAGAGGGTGGCAGCATTGGCCATGGTACCCAACCCACCGAGATAACGGTCGAACTTGATCTTCTCCTCCAGGATATAAGAATAGAGGATCTCCCCAAGTTCTTCAGGAGGAAGATGATTGTTCTCCAGTGCGATCTGGAAGAGGCCACCGATCGGATTCCTGAGCATCCGGGTGAAGTGGCGTGCCTCCCTCGGCCCTCGATTCCTTAAGATCTGGCGAAAGCGGATAAAGAGTCGCTGGGCATCAAAACCATTACGGGCAAAGTAGAGGAAGCGCTCCACCACCAATGCCACAACGACAATCGAAGCCAAGAGTAATAGGAGCATAATCAAACTGCCCCGGAAGATATCGACAAGTGACTGACCGAGGATCATTTAGCCCCCTTTCAAGTAACTGATCCGGTTTTTTGCGGCCTGCTGCACTTCTTTTCTGGTTGTGGCCGCAATGATCATCTGATAGATCTTTATCGCCTCGGAGTTCTTCTTCTCATTCTCAAGGATAATTGCCCACTGGGAGAGGCCTTTGAGGACATAAGGGTTGTCAACCAGATTGAGCTGGGCTAAGTTCCGGTAGTAACCGATTGCCCGGGTCTTATCCCCAATATTGCGATAAGACTCGCCAAGGTAGAAAAGGGCCTCGGCCCGTTTATTAACATCGGAAGGCATCACTCCACTCAAGGCCTTGATCACTCCACTGTAGTCACCTTTATCAAAAAGGATCTTCGCCTTCTCTAAGGCCAACGCCTCTCTATTCCCACCCCGTTTAGCATAGGTATCGAGGGCACGTAGAGCCTTGGCCTCGAGTCCCAGTTTCCGATAGCAGATGGAGACATTGTAGGCCGCATTCTGGGCATACTCGGATTGAGGAAATGAGTCGGCCACAATCTTGAAGTGTTCGAGTGCCTTCTCATATTTTCCGGCATTATAATAGACGGTGGCGAGATTAAAATGACCAGCGGCAGCAGTGGGGTGATCCGGGAAGTAGCGGACGAAGCGCTCATAGGCATCAATCGCCCTCTGCCAATCCTTCAGATTGACATAACACTCAGCTGCCATTATCAGGGCATCGGCCGCACTCCCGGAATTGGGAAAGTTAATCGCCACCTTCTCAAACTCCACTGCCGCCTCTTTATACTTCTTATCATCAAAGAGATCGCGGGCGATCTTAAACTGGGCATCGGCCGCAAGTTCCGATTGTGGAAACCTCTCCACAAACTCCTTCATTGCAGCGGTGTCCTTAAGCCCCTTACGATAGTAGCACATCGCCAACCCTTTGCGGGCATTTTCGGCCATCGGATCGGTAACATAGAGATCCAAGAATTTCTGATACTCCCGGATGGCATCGTCATACCTCTTCTGATTATAAAATGCCTGGGCGATCGCCAGCTGAGAGGCCGGGGCCCATTCTGAGCCGGGATGGAATTCAACCACCCAGCGGAAGATCGCAATCGCCCGATCATATTTGAGCGCCTTGAAATAGGTATCACCGGTCCGGAATCCGGCCTCAGCAGAAAGTTTTGCTTTGGGACGGGTATTGATGAGACGTTCCCACTTCTCAATCGCCTGAGCATAGTACTCTTTATAATAATAACAAAGGCCGGAATAAAAGAGGCCACGCTCGATCACACGATCATCGTAAGGAAACCGATCGTAGCAGCTCTCAAACTGATCGAGGGCCTTCAGATACTCACCATTATTGAAATAGGCATATCCTAATCCGAGCTTAGCTGCGATCGTGAATGAGGAGTCGTTGGGAAGACCACCAGAGAGAGGTTTTAAGGCGTTAATCGCCTCGGGATAACGACCTTGATGGATGAGGCAGTAGCCCAGACCAAGACGGGCATAAGGGGTAAGCTCGGTAATCTCCTCCTCTCCACCAACCTTCCGATAGAATTCATCCGCATTGCTGTAGCGTCCCAGATAATAGTTCGCTTCAGCCAGGAAATAGTAGATACGCTTCCGCCAGGGTGAGTCATCCTCGGGATAATCCTTCAGGTATTTACTGCCAAAGCTTGCGGTGATCCGGTAGTTACCCAGTTGATTTTGAATCATGAGATAACTGGCGCAGGCCGGTTCCCGGAGAGAGGATTTGGGATAGGTTTTGAGAACGTTGAGGAAGTGCTCTGCTGCCTCAGGGAGATGGTTGGTCTTATAGAGAAGATGGCCGGAGATATAATCGCCGACACTGGAAAGTTCACCGGTCTTGAACATATTGGCAAGCTGTGAGGAGGAGAGGAGCGCAGCCCGATAATCGCCCGAGCTGAGCTGAGACCATATCAGCTGCAGATTAGCATAAGAGGCGATTGCAGCGTTGGGGAAGTTGGCCCGGACTCGCTGGAAGAAGTTAACCGCCTCCTGGGGGCGATTGAGGGCAGATTTGCAGAGGCCAACAAAATATCCCGCATGGGCGGCGAGGAGATTATCCGGATTCTTGGTGAGTGGTATTAGCCGCTCCAATGCCGCCGCATACTCGCCAAGATGGTAAAGAGAGGCAGCTAAGAAATACTGGGCATAATCGAAGAGGGGAGATTTGGGGAAATGGTTGACGAAGTACTCAAGCTTGATTCGGGCTCCGCTGTAGTCCTGATTTTCAAAGAGGGCCTGTCCGGCTGAGAAGATTGCCAGAGTGGCGAGGTGGGTATTTGGGGCCTCATTAGTAACCTCCTTAAAGACCTTGATCGCTTCCATTGGCTGTTTCAATCGGGAGTAGGTCTTGCCCAGATAGAATTTTGCTTCAAGCAATGGATTATCCTGGAGCTTGCTCAAGGCCTCTCGATACCTGCCGTTGAAATAGTAGAAAACCCCGATGGCGAAGTTGGCCCGAGCCTCATTCTGATAGGCGGGATTCTTGATCAGACGGTGGAGGACATCCTGGGCAGTCTTGAAATCCTTAAGGACGATGGCAGTTATCCCGAGGGCGTAGAGGACTTCGGGACGGAGATACTCCGGTAGGGTCGGGTCTTCGAGCAATTTAGTAAAGTCGTTACGGGCCTGATAGTAACGACCCAGATTGAAACGGCATTCGGCGAGTCGATACCTTATCTCATACCCGTATTCGCTGTCGCCATAGCGCTTGGCGAGCTGGGCAAAGTATTTTTCTGCCTGAACATACTCCTTCTGGAGGAAGAGCTGATGGGCAATCTCATACTCTTTGACCAACTTCTCAACATCGATCTTAGCCAGATAGATAAAAAGAATGAACATCATTTCTCCGGTATCGTCTCCAGTTCACCCTCGGGACCAATCGTCTTGATGGTGGTGAGGAAGTCATCGTATTTCAAGACATCATCCCGCTCATCGATAACAACAAGCTCATAATAATAGTCGCCATCACTAACCGAACGGCCCACATCATCAAGACCGTCCCAGGTGAGTCGCTTCGGTGGCTCCCCCCAGGAGGAGAAAGTCCTCACCACCTCACCAAGTTCATTACGGATTAGAAGCTGCCACCGCTTTACCGGACGCTGGGCATGGATGTGGAGATCGATCCAGAGAACATTCTCCCGGTGGAGAGGAGAGGGTGAGAAGATCTTGGGCTTGGCCTTGAGCCAGACCCGGAAACCACCAAACTGGATGTGGAGACCCAATTTATGGGTATTCGCAGGTAAATAATTAAAGGCATGGTGCATGAGCATTGCATAGTCGAGTCCAAAGGCGAGTCGTCCATAGGTCCATTTGAACCCGCCGCCGAAGGAAAGCTCATTACCATCAACACCAGCACGGAGGGTGAGGGCTCTGGGGATGGCAACAAATTCAATTCCAAAATGGGGATTGAGTTCATAGCCGATCGGCTGGGCCCCATCCGCCGCAATCAGGATTCGATTGTCATAGAATCTAAGCGACCCACCAAATCGGAAGATATTAGGGAAGACATCCGTTTTTTCATTCATGGTCAGTCGAGGAGGAAGAAGGTTATGAACCATCACCCCGAATGAGAATGATTCCCGGGGAAAGAGAAAGATGCCGAGATCGCCACCAAATCCGAAATCGGCATACTGGGCCAGTTTGGATGAGATCCCCTTCAGGTTGAGACCGAATCCGAAGAAGTTTCCGATCGGATAGGAGTAGGAGAAGATGAGACAGTTCTGGGAGAAGCTGAATGAGGTATAACTCTGGAGGTTCTCATCAAAGGAGTAGAAACCCTCCAGACCATGGTTGATAATCGTGAAACCGAACGAGCCATAGTGTTTGGTCGGGAATGAGTAGCCGAGATACTCAAGCCTGCCACCTCCATAGAGGGTCTGGTGGGCAACCCTGAGATCATTAGACTTTAAGGTGATGAGTCCGGCGGGATTGTAATAACCCGCCTCGACATCACCACCCACCGCACAGAAGGCCTTTCCCATTCCAAGACTTCGGGGATAGAGACCATAGTTGAAGATCGCTCCGGCCATTCCCCCATTATAGATTGAAAAGATTAGAATCGCTACCATACCACCCCCACCTTAACCGTCTGATTGAATGGGGTCTCGGTGTGGGAGTAACCGATGATCCGGACGATATAAGCGCCAGAGGCAACCCTTCGTTTGTGGGCGTCCTTGCCATCCCAGATGAAACGATTCACCCCCATCCGCGCCCCCTCTTCACCCGGGGCAAGCTCCCACTTCCGGACCGGATTACCAAAGGTATCATAGATGAGGATCTTGACATTACAGGCTGAGGGCAGGTAGTAGAGGAGGACCACCTCACGACTTGAACTGGTAAGCGGATTGGGAAAGGCGACAATCTTCCCCTTAATCACCAATGATTCCGGGACCTGGACATAGATGCTGATCAGGGTCTCGGCGGTATCGGATCTTATCCGAATCGTATCGAACTCATCGACATAAGGGGTGGAGGCGAAGAACCTTGCGATTGCGATCCCGGAGGTATCGGTTGATTTTAGGGTATCGAGCATCTCACCATGGCCCGAAACCACCTCAAAATATACTGCCCGATCCCAGAGTGGCTTACCATGGATATCGAGGACCTTGGCATAGATCGGGGTGATATGACCGGCAGTAATCGTATCGGAATCGGGATAGGCCTCGATATGTCTCGCCCGGGCCAGGATATTGATGTTGCACCGGTAAGACTCCCTCCCGGTATTGAGATCGACCGCCCAGAGGTTCTGGTTCTCACCCGATGAATCGAAGACGACCGAATCGAATCTGGCCACACCATTACTCATTACTGCTACCGGAGGATAAACATGACACCAGAAATCAGACCTGATCTCAATCTGATAATTGTTCATCCCCGTGTTGAGATTCCAGAAGCTATCACAGGCCAAAACCCGAACCGGAAATCCCTCTCCCATATATTGAGGGTAGGGAGCGCCGGATTTTCCAGGGGTATTGGGTATCCAGGTAGTGGTATCGCCAGGGAGCGAATCCTCACCGGGAAGAAGTAGCAGGAGTTGAGTGTAGTTACCAAAGAGGACCATAATCGGTCGTGAGGTATCCCCGCTGATCTGGGGATTCTTATCATAGATATATAACTCCTGGCTCCCGGAGGTCCGGAAATGGAAGGTAAAATCGAGACTGTCACCGGTCATCCGGGCGGTAATCTGGGGAGCAAACTGATCGGTAGAGCTGAAAAAGATTGAATCATTATTTCCTGATCCCACTCGGTTAAACCAGTCATCGGTGAGAAGGACCGTGCAGGTGAAATCTTCACCGGCATAGTGGGAGTTGGGATTCCCGTATTTGCCCGGTGGGATACCGGGATCATGAGTCTCACCAGGGGTGAGAAGTAAGAGATGAGAGGCGATGTTGGGTTTTACCGTAAGACGGGCCGAGGTGTCGGTAACACCCATTGAGGAGCAGATAACCCTTAGGGTATCGCTCAGAGTAACGGTAATATTGGTATCACAAACTCCGTTATAAAAGCGGACCGAGGTTGGTGAAATATATCTTGAACCAAAGGTGGTTGTGAGATCGGCATCGAAATTATAACGGAATGTATCGCCCTGATTGTCGATTGCGACGATGATTATCGGGAACTCGATCCCGGCCACCTGAGTCAATCCGGTGGGAAATTCAAAATCGAAATGGTCAAGCTGGGGTTGACCGATAAGACTTAAGTAAACCAATACGAGAAAAATCCCTATCCTCATCTCATCCCCTAATCGTAGAAGGTTATATCCTTGACGGCGCTGAGGATGGCAAAGATCCGCTCATTGTTGCTCTCGGGATCGATCGGGGTGAAGAAGAACCCCTTCCGTTTTGGGGAATAGCCAAGCGTTGTCCCCCGCAACTCCTCCCCATCCTTGAAGACAACCTTCACCTTCTTTCCTACGAGCCGTTTATCCTTCACCTCGTCAAAATCCCTCTTTACTACCGGCCTTCTGGGATCCATCCCCTCCAGTTGCTTAACAAAAAAGACCGCCTTCAGCTCATCGAGGACGATGGTGTAACTCTTATCCTCCCCCTTCTCTTTGGCAACGAGATGGAAGACCTCCGCATCCGGCCGGAAGTCAGTTGTATACCCCCGGATCGTCCGGCCGTTAAGATAACGAGCAACGACGCGGTTAATCATGATATAAGTTTACTCTCGAGTCCCCTCCTGTCAAGTCAGACTTTCTGACACTCCGGATTCATATTCCTCTTTCCCTCGGCATTCGAACGATAACCGGTAAGTATCAACTTGACTAAGATCAGATAGGGGTTATACTCAGTATGGAGGTGATTATGGTAGTGTTAATCATCATCAGTTTCACAATTGTTGATTCCGTAGATGTCGGCGATTTTGTTAATGGTCTTGCTTTTGCCAATGGTTACCTGTGGGCCTGTGAGAATTACAGTGACAATATCTACAAGATTGATCCAGCCACTATGCAGATAGTTGGTTATTTCCACTATTCTGGCGGTCTCGATGGGTTAGCCCACGACGGTCTCTATCTCTGGTTGGGCTACTATCCCGCTTCGATTCATAAGATCGATACCTTAGGAAATACAATCGGCACCTGGCCCTCACCAGGCGGTGAATACTCCTATGGTATGACTTTCGATGGTCAATACCTCTGGCATTCAGATAAAAATCTCCGCCGGATTTACAAGCTTGATTACAACGATCCGACAGTAATAATTGAGTCCTTCCAAGTCTCCTGGGAGCCTCAGGACTTAGGCTGGTACCGGAGTCATCTCTGGGCGGTTGCCAATTACGTTCAAATTTACGAACTCGATCCCACCAACATGAACATTATTAACTCCTGGACAACCGGAAGGCCTTATAGTGCTGGTCTTGCCCTGGGGGGTGGATATCTCTGGTTTGGAACCACTAATCGAACCGGTTGGGTCTATAAGGTCGAGGGTGTGGTAGATATAGAGGAGGAGGCCAAGAAATCGCCAGCCAGTGGATGGGTATCGGTATTCCCCAATCCCTTCCGAGGCTCAACAACCTTGTCTTTAAAGCGCTTTGAGGATGAAAAGGTAGAGGTAAAAATCTTTAATGCTGCGGGAAGGTTGGTAAGATCACTCTTCTGTGGCAAAGCTGGTTCTGAACTAATTTGGGATGGCAGGGATGATTTTTATTCCCTTGTCCCACCCGGTGTCTACTATTTCCAGATTACGAGCGGCACCACCATAGTTAATCAGAAAATTGTCTATCTTGGGAGGTGAAAAGGATAGCGAAGAGACATCCTTCCTCCTGCTGACCAATTATCTTATGAGGTTAGACGAATGAATGGGATCCTCTGCCTGGAAGACGGTGAGATCTTCCAGGGGAGGATATTTGGTCATATCCGGACAACGATCGGTGAGCTCTGTTTCAACACCTCAATGTCCGGTTATCAGGAGATCCTCACCGATCCCTCTTACTTTGGTCAGATCGTGGTTATGTCCTATCCGATTATCGGAAACTACGGGACCAATTCCCGGGATAATGAGTCCTATCAACCCTTCCTCTCCGGTTTCATCATCCGGGAGTATTGCCGCCATCCCTCCAATCCGAGGATGGAACTCAGCCTCTCAGAATTTCTTAAAAGAAATCGGGTGAGTGCAATCGAAGAGATTGACACCCGGGCCTTGGTCCGACATATTAGAGAGAAAGGGGAGATGAGGGCTGCCATCGCTCCTCTACCTGTAGATCGGGGAGAGCTGCTGAAGAAGGTCCAGAACCATCCCAAACTGGAAGGTCGAGATCTCGTCTCCTCGGTGACCACAAAATCCCCCTATCGGTTTGGCCATCCCAAAGGGATAAAGATCGTTGTTTATGACTTCGGGGTGAAGCGGAATATCCTGAGACTCTTAAAAGAGGAGGCTTCGGTGATCGTAGTTCCAGCCCAGACCGATCCGGAGACTGTGCTGGGACTCGATCCCGCAGGTATCATCCTTTCCAACGGACCAGGTGATCCGGCCGCCGTGACCTATGCCATCGATAATATCAAGAAGCTCCTGGGCCGAGTCCCGATCCTGGGTATCTGCCTGGGCCATCAGCTATTGGGGTTGGCCCTGGGGGGACGCACTTATCGGCTCAAATTCGGCCATCACGGTGGCAACCATCCGGTTAAAGACTTGAGGAGTGGAAAGATCCTCATCACCGTCCAGAACCACTCCTTTGCCCTCGATCCCGCCTCACTCGAAAGGAGCGGGGCCGAGATCACCCATATCAACCTGAACGATGGCACCTTAGAGGGGTTCTTCCATCCAGAGTATCGGATCTACTCCTACCAATTCCATCCCGAGGCCAGTCCTGGACCCACCGAGGCAAATCAACTGATCCAATCATTCTTAGACCGATGCCGAAGCGGAAGGACATCAAGAAGGTTTTGATTATCGGTTCTGGCCCGATCATCATCGGCCAGGCCTGTGAATTCGACTACTCTGGCTCCCAGGCCTGTCGGGCCCTGAAACGGGAAGGGATTGAGGTGGTCCTGATCAACAATAATCCCGCCACAATCATGACCGATCCTGAGATTGCCGATCGGATCTATCTCGAACCACTCACCGTTGAGTTTGTTACCAAAATCTGTAAGAAGGAACGTCCGGATGCGATCCTTACCACCATGGGGGGACAGACCGGCCTCAATCTTACCCTGAGACTCCACGAGCTTGGAGTTTTAAAGGAGCTCTCGATCGAGCCGATCGGGGCCGGAATCGAACCGATCCGGCTGGCAGAGGACAGGCGGCTGTTTAAAGAAAGGATGGAACAGATTGGCCTTGAGCTACCCCGGAGTGGCTATGTGAAGAATCTACGCGAGGCCAAGGAGGTAAGTCAGAAACTCGGCTTCCCCCTGATCATCCGACCCTCTTTCACCCTGGGCGGAAGTGGGGGGTCGATCTGCTATGATGAGGAGGAGTATCTAAAAAAAGTTGCCTATGGGATCAGTATCAGTCCAATCCATACCGTTCTGGTGGAAGAATTCCTCGAGGGCTGGAAGGAGTTCGAGCTGGAGTTGATGCGGGATCGGATGGACAACTGTGTTGTCATCGCCTCGATTGAGAATGTCGATCCCATGGGGGTCCACACCGGCGATTCCATCACGGTCGCCCCCCAGCAGACCCTGAGTGATTATGAGTATCAGAGGATGCGGACCGCAGCGATCAACGTTATTCGGGCGGTGGGGGTCGACACCGGTGGTTCTAATATTCAGTTTGCGATCGATCCCAAGACCGGAGCGATGAAGGTGATCGAGATGAATCCCAGGGTCTCAAGAAGTTCAGCCCTTGCCTCCAAGGCAACCGGCTTTCCGATTGCCAAAATAGCCGCCCTTCTGGCTATCGGCTACACCCTCGATGAGATCAGAAATGACATCACCAAAAAGACCCCGGCATCCTTTGAGCCGGCCCTCGACTACTGTGTGGTCAAGTTTCCCAGATGGAATTTTGAGAAGTTCCCCCAGGCGAGTCGAACGATCGGCTCTCAGATGCAGTCGGTTGGTGAAGCGATGGCGATCGGACGAAATTTTAAGGAGGCACTTCAAAAGGCGATCTATTCCTTAGAATCAAACCATGCAATCCGGATGTGGCAGGCAGGGTTTGAGGAATTTACGCTGAAAGAGGTGAAGGAAGGCTTGAGACCGAATCCGGATCGGATCTTCTTCGTCCGCCTGGCAATCGGCAAGGGAATCCCGATTCGAGAGATCAATCGGAGGACCGGTATCGATCCCTGGTTCTTAAACCAGATCAAGGAGATCGTTGAGATCGAAAAGGCGCTCCCTTCTGAGACGAGGTTGATCACCACCGCCCGGAGGATCGGCTTCTCCGACTCCCACCTCATCCGCATCCTTAAGATCGACCTTCCACCCCGTCGGACAACCTATAAGGCGGTCGACACCTGTGCCGGTGAATTTGAGGCCCAGACCCCCTATTTCTACTCCACCCATGAGGATGAGGATGAGGCCTCACCACTTGAAGGGAAGAAGGTCGTCATCGTTGGATCGGGACCGAACCGGATCGGTCAAGGGATCGAATTCGACTATTGCTGTGTCCATACTGCCCTTGCCCTCCGAAGGATGGGGATAAGGGTGATCATGGTCAATTCCAATCCGGAAACGGTATCGACCGACTACGACATCTCTGATAGGCTCTATTTTGAGCCCCTTGACTATGAGCACATCATCGACATCCTGACCCATGAACAACCCGATGGGATCATTCTCCAGATGGGTGGTCAGACCCCACTAAAACTTGCCCGTGCAGTTGCAGCACAAGGGTTTAAGATCCTTGGAACCGGACCCGAGGTAATTGAGCTCTGTGAGGATCGGGAGAAGTTCTCCCGTTTCCTCGAGGATAACAGAATCACCTTTCCCGCCTACGGGACCGCCCGTTCTGAACGGGAAGCAATTGCGGTCGCTCAAGAATTAGGCTTCCCACTCCTCATCCGGCCCTCTTTTGTTCTCGGTGGCCGGGCAATGGGGATCGTCTACAATGAAGCAGATTTGAGGGAGCTTCTTCAGCGTGCCCTAAGGGTTTCTGAAGAACACCCGATCCTGATCGACCGTTTCTTAGAGGATGCCTTCGAATATGATCTCGATGGTGTGAGTGATGGGGAGGAGATCCTGATCGGCGGGGTGATGGAGCAGATTGAGGAGGCCGGTATCCACTCCGGCGATTCGGCCTGTTCTTATCCCCCATGCATGGGAAGGAGGGGCTGGTTTCTGGCGATGGAGCATATCGCAAAGAGAATCGCCCTCGGCCTCGGTGTTATAGGATTGTTCAATATCCAGTTTGCGGTTAAGGAGGACCAGATCTATGTCCTTGAGGTAAATCCCAGGGCGTCACGAACAGTCCCCTATCTCTCCAAGTCTACGGGCGTCCCTCTGATTGAGATTGCCACCAAGGTAATAATGGGAGCAAGGCTTAAGGATCTGAAAATTCCGAGACCGAGAAGGGGTCGGTTCGCCATCAAACAGCCGGTCTTCTCCTTCGAGAAGTTTGATCGGGCCGATCCCAAGCTCGGCCCGGAGATGAAGTCTACCGGTGAGGTGGTTGGGATCGGTCGATCCTTCGGGGAGAGTTTTGCCAAATCCTTCCTCGGAGTATTCCATCGGATACCGACCAAGGGAAGGGTTCTGATTACCGTCAACGATTCCGATAAACCAAAAGTAGTGCCGATTGCCTGGGAGCTAAGGGAACTGGGGTTTCAACTTATCGCCACCGAGGGGACTGGTAGATATTTAAGGGAAAATCACTTAGAGGTCGAAACTGTTAAAAAGATCCACGAGGGGTCTCCCAATCCGCTTCAGCTCATCGAAGAGAGGAAAATCGATCTCCTTATCAACACCCCACTCGGCCGGAATGCCCAGTATGATGATTATCTGATTCGGAGAAAAGCACTTGAGAATCGCATCCCTTACACCACCACCATATCTGCCGCCCGGTGTCTAATTGAAGCAATAAGGACCTTGAAAGGACGGGATCTGAGAGTCATTCCCCTCCACTGATTCAAGGGGCGATGGCAACAACCGCTCCAAGGACCGCAAGTGCCCCCGCCTCCTTCAATACCCTTGCCCCCTCCTCAATTGTCGCTCCGGTAGTCATGACATCATCAACAAGGAGGATAACCTTTCCGCTCATCCCCCCCTTCACCTCGAAGATCCCGGCAACATTCTTCTTCCTTTCGGTTTCGGTGAGACCGGTCTGGGAAGGATTATCCCTAACCCTGATCAGAGGATTATCTACCAAAAGACCCAACTCCTTTCCGACCGCCCGGGCCAAAAGCTCGCTCTGATTGTATCCCCGCTCCCATCTCCTTCTGGGGTGGAGTGGAATCGGCACTACCAGGTCAATCCGATGATAGTGGGGATCACCCCGGATAACCGCAGCCATCTTCCTCCCCAGAAATTTAGCCAGCGAAGGTTTATTGTGATACTTAAACTCCTGGATCAGACGGTCGACCGGTGGTTGATAATAGACCCAGCCCCGGATCCAATCAAGGTGAGTATCACGACACCCACATTGCTTCTTTTTCGGTCGGCCGCAGTTGGGACATAAAGGTGGCCCGATCTCGACAAACTCCTCCAGGCAATCTTCACAGATAAAACCGCTCTCTATTTCATCTTCACACAACAGGCAATGGGGTGGAAAGAGGAAATCAATCAGACTTCTTAACAGCACTCCGATAGAGAATAATAAACCCAATCACCGCCACCCCTACGGCAACAATCTGGTTGGTCAGATAGTTGGCGCTATCTTCATAATAGCGGACAAAATCGATCAGAAATCTGAAGAGGCCGTAGGCGAAGAGGGTAGTCCCGAAAAGCTCACCATGTTTTGCCCTTGGGCGCCTCTTCTCCAGATAGAAGAAGAGGAGAAGACCAAAAAGGGATGAGATGAGCTGGGTGGGGAGCAGGGGCTGATCACCAACCGGAGAGTAACTCGCCGCACACCCCTTAGGAAACCTCACCCCGATCGGAAGGGTGGTGGGGATCCCAAAACAGCAACCATTTAAGAAGCAGCCGATTCGGGTGAGGAAGATGCCGAGGGCAATCGGAGCAGCGATGATGTCACCAAGGGTAAGGACCTTGATTCTATTCTTCTTAGCAAAATAAATCCCCACCACCAGGGCAAGGAGAAAGCCACCAAAGAACATAAGTCCACCCCGCCAGATCGCAATAATCTCGAAAGGATCGTTCTGGAATTCGGCCGGATGGAGGAGGACATACAAGAGGCGTGCCCCGACTACTGCTGAGATCAGGATCCAAAAACCGAGATCGGAGACGAGCTTCTTATCAATCCCGGCTTCTACCGCCCTCTTCTCAGCAAGCCAGATCCCGATGAAGAAGGCGAGGGCGAGCATAACCCCGTAACTATGGATGGCAAACTCACCAAATCGGACTATGATCGGAAACATGATCCCCGAATTAGCTTCTGCTCATAATCGACAACCTGATACCGTTTTCCCTTCTTTACAATTCGATGGCCCTCCAGTTCCAGCATCCGCCTCTGATAAGAAATCCCACCTGGATACTTCTCATTGAGATAACCACCACTCTTCAGAGTCCGCCAGTAGGGGGTAATCCTCTTCTTGCCTGCCTTGGTTTCCTCTTCTGCGGCATGGGCGGCAATCCAGGTGAATATTCCGCAGGTGATCGGACAACCAATTGTAGCATGATGCTTCCTGGCGATTATCTCTCGGATTTCACTAATTGTGATCAACTTCCCTTTGGGAACCTTCTTCATAATTTCATCGACCTCAACCGGAGCGGGAATTGCCACCGTCCCTTCGCCCCATCTCTCCCTTAGCTTTCCTTTGATCCTCACCACTTTGGGAAGATCTTTCTTCTCTCGCAGTTTCTCTCGCCAACTCTTCCTCGCCATACCACCTCCTTTTCCGATTATACCAAGATAGTCCTTTCCGACAAGACAAATCGGAATATAATCATCAGATGAGCTTTCAACTCCCCTCCGGTGTGACGGTCCTGGAAGATGAAACCGGCTATTGCTTTGAGCCCTATGAGGGATATAGGCTGGAGATGGTGACCAACCAGCCATACGATTTCATCTATCTGATTGCGGTCTCGAGTGAACGACTCTATTCTCTTTTCCGATCCCTGACCGAGTGCTGCCTCCCCGATTCGGTCTTTTTCATCTTAGAGCACCATGCCCTGGAGCCAAAATCATATCTGAGTCCATACTGGGAGAAAAAGCTGATCATCGATTTTCTAACTCCTTATCACAACTTCCTGGCAAACGATGGAGGAATTGGTTTTGGCTTAGCCCACTCCACCTCAGATCACCATAGCGAAATCTTCGTTGATGACCACAAGATCGTTACCCTTTTCACTTCGAGAAGGAAAGATGTAGAAAAAGTCATAAAATCATTCGCCATCCCCCACCACGAGAAGATGGAGTTCTTAAGTCAGTATCCTCATCTCCATACCCACCATCCTGAATCTGAGGAGCTTATAGAAACAATCCTTACAAGATTAAACATGCGTAGTAGTTGACAGAAATCGAACCCTCCCTAAAATTGCCTCGAAGGAGGTGACATGCGGTTACGTCTTTATTATGGTCTGGCGGCGATCCTCTTGTTTGTGATCGGCTGCGGACTCTTCAAAGGTGAGAAGAAATACCTACCGCTTGCAGTTGGTAACGAGTGGGACTATACCATGACAACACACAATGCCACCTATCAGAATGATACCCTCGTCTCTGATACAACCTTCACCCACCACTATACCTCCAAAATCACCGGAACCGACAAGACCACCGGAGGAGTTGAGGTCTACGTGATGATATCAACCTTTGAGTCAACCACCGATACCACCTACTTAGAGGAACGGGATGACGACATCTACAGTTATTCGTCTCTTTCAGATACCAACCCGATTCTGGTTTTAGACCACCCGCTGGATGATGGTAAGACCTGGTCCAGCGGTGGATTCACTTACGAGGTGATCGGTAGCGAGGACGTTTCGGTTAAGGCCGGGGATTTCAGTTGTAAGAAGATCAAGGTTACCTACAGTGGTGTTGAATCTTATTTCTGGTATGCAGAAGGCGTGGGGGAGGTGAAATACTCCTACGCCGACACCTCAGAAGTTGCACCGGGAACGAAACTTATAACTGAAGTAGAAGAAGTCCTCGATGACTACACCGTGAAATAAGGAAGGGGGCGCAAGCCCCCTTTTTCCCTCCTATGGAATACGAAGTCCTGGTCAGGGTTTGGGAGAAGAGAGTAGCTGAGATGTATTATGATGTCGCCAGGGTCTACGACAGTGAAAGGAGATTTCCACCCCCGGTCTGGGAAGATGAAGAGCGGGTCGAGATGCAGAAGATGGAGGTCGAAGACAGGAATACCGTGATTGCCCACTATCGTGATATCGTCCTTGATCCGGAAGGAAAGAAGTGGATCATCGAATGGGAACCAGATCGAGGTATCCCGATCCTGTTGAGTTTGGAGGGGGAGATAAAGGAGTTCCCCGATGAGATCGAATTTCGTGGCTATGAGGTGATTGGTAATATCTATGAAGACCCCCAACTTTTGACTTAATTTACCGTTGACGATCTGATGGGGCTGATTAAAATAGAGAGCGGCCTATGAAAGTTCGATTTTGGGGAACACGAGGCTCAATACCAGCACCCGGTCCCGAGACCAGCCGTTACGGTGGTAACACCACCTGTGTTGAGATCAGCAGCGGTAAGACCAGAATCATCTTCGATGCGGGAACCGGGATCAGAAAGCTCGGTTATCTCCTAAAGAGCGAATCTGAGCCGATCCGGATCCTTTTTACCCATTTCCACTGGGATCATATCCAGGGACTACCTTTCTTCATCCCACTCTATATTCCAGGCAAACCGATCGAATTTTATGCCTATCCTCCATTCTACCAGGGACTGAAAGAGATGATGGTGCACCAGCTCAAGAAGACCTACTTTCCGGCGGAATATCATACCCTACCTTCTCTGATTAAATTCTTCAAACTCAAAAAGAGAAACAACAATATCGGCCCGCTCCAGATTTCGGTGATCGAAAATAACCATCCCGGCGGTGCTACCGGCTATCGGATCAGTGATGGTAAGAAGGTCATCGTCTTTCTCACCGATAATGAACTGAAACCTCCGGAGGCGAAGACACCCTGGTCAGATTTTGTCACCTTCTCCCAGGATGCCGATATCCTTATCCACGATGCCCAGTATAATGATGAGGAACTGAAGCAGAAACCGGGCTGGGGCCACTCCTCCTATTCCCAGGTCTGCCAGCTTGCCTTAGAGGCAAAGGTAAAACAGCTCATCTTTACTCATCATGAGCCGGTCCACTCCGATGATTTTATCGATGATATGGTCGATGAGTGGCGGGGATGGGTGAAGGAGAATGGTGGCGGTTTTGAGCTCTGGGCCGCGAGCGAGGGTGAGGAGATCGAACTCTAACCGATCTTTTCCGAGATCGATTTTGCTTGGAGGAAGAGGAGAAGGTAGTCTCTTCCGCCCGCTTTAGAATCGGTCCCAGACATATTGAACCCGCCGAAGGGGTGGACGCCGACTAAGGCACCGGTGCATTTCCGGTTGATATAGAGATTTCCAACGTGAGCCAGCCTCTTCGCCTTTTCGATCTTCTCCCGATTTCTGGTATAGACCGACCCGGTGAGACCATAGATCGTATCGTTGGCGATTTCAATCGCCTGATCATAATCATTGGCCTTGATTACCGCCAGAACCGGGCCGAAGATCTCCTCCTGAGCAATCCGGGCCTTGGTATCAACATCGGCAAAGACCGTCGGCTGAATAAACCAGCCATTCCCTTCTGCCGGTCCACCACCACAAAGGAGTCTGCCTTCCTTCTTGCCGATCTCGATATATTCAAGGATCGATCTGTAGGCGGCCTCATTTATGACCGGACCCATGAAGTTCTTATGATCCTTGACCGGACCCACTGTAATCTTCTCAACCTCGGGGATGAACCGGCTGAGGAACTCATCATAGATATCGGCAAGGATTATGGCCCGGGAACAGGCCGAGCATTTCTGGCCCTGATAACCATAGGCCGAGACCAGAACCCCCTTTACCGCCGCATCAAGATCGGCTTCCGAGTCGACAATAATAAAATCCTTTCCTCCCATCTCAGCAATAACCCGTTTGATCCAGATCTGTCCGGGCTGAGTCTTGGCCGCCAGTTCCACAATACGAAGTCCTACCGCCATCGAACCGGTGAAGGCGATAAACCTCGTTTTGGGATGGGCAACCAGTGTCTCACCAGCGATTCGACCCGGTCCGGTCAGATAGTTGATAACCCCATCTGGTAGACCGGCCTCCTCCATCACCTCCATAAATTTGTAGGCGATGAGAGGAGAATCACTGGAAGGCTTAAGGACTACCGTATTACCGGTTACGACCGAGGCCGAGGTCATACCACAGAGGATGGCCAAGGGGAAGTTCCACGGTGGGATGACAATGCCGACGCCAAGGGGTATATAGATTAGTTCCGGCTGCTCACCAGGATAGGGTGTAACCGGCTGCTTGCCACCATAGCGTATCGCCTCCCGACCATAGAACTCCAGGAAGTCGATCGCCTCGGCCACATCGGCATCGGCCTCAGGCCAGGACTTTCCGACCTCAAGGACCATGGTGGCGGCCAGTTCTAACCGCCGTTTACGCATAATATCAGCGGCCTTAAATAGATATTCGGCCCGGGTCTCGGGCTTCTCAAACCGCCACTCCTCAAAACGCCTGAGCGCCGTCTCCAATGCCTTCTCAGCCAGATCCCCATCCGCTTTCTGGAACACACCGAGGACCTGGTCCTTCTCCGAAGGGTTATAAGAGTTGAAGCGCTCCTTTGCCTTTACCCTCTTACCATCGATGATCAGATCGTATTCCTTTCCCGCCTCAGCCTCGATTCTGGCGATCGCCTCTTCCATCGCCTTTCGATTTTCGGGATTGGTGAAATCGGTATAACTCTCATTCTTAAACTCCGGTCTCATCGCACCTCCTTTCTCCCAATTTTAGACCGGCCCTGATGATTGTCAAATGGAGCGGTTGTCTTGAGCGAAGAAAGGGTTATAATACTTATTGAGGAGGCTGATATGTTGCTCTTTTCCCTCGTCACTGCTGTTATCCTCTGGCAGGAGGACTTCGTCCAAACCGCCGGGGGGCTACAACAACTTGCCCACTATAAGGTCCGGATAGAAAACCGCGATGGCAGGGTGATCCTCACCGGGAATCCAGCCAGAGAAGGCCACTCATCAGCCTGGCTTGCGATAGACCAACTCGATCTCACGGGCAAAGAATTTATCAAGATCCGTCTGAGGGTCGATCGGAATCGGCTCCGGATCCGTTATTTCCCCTTCGACCCGAAAAGGAGGATCTATCTTGAAGGGAGGAGATATATGGATACCTCCGAATGGTTGGAGATAACTATCCCTCTCTCCGATGCCACCCCCTTCCCATCACTCAAATTCCCCTACCTCCTCAAACCTAATCAGAGGCCAGCACTCTATCTCTTCTTCGAGAACGACCGGCCAGGTCCATTTCGGATCGAGATCGATCGAATTACCATCTTTCGGAGGGAGCAATGAGATGGCTGATATTACTCTTCCTTGCCCTCGGCCTCTACGCTGACTATCCCTGGTCCCCCAATGTCCGGGTGAGCGTCGAGGCCCCCTGGGACACCCTTAATCAGGGTGAATCCTGCTTTGCCATCTGGGGGGATTCGATCTTCTCAGTTTGCAACACTGCGGAGCGGGGTCGAGTTGCCACTGCTCCCTTTGCCTACTCCTATGATGGTGGTCAGAGCTTTACCCAGTATCCATTTATCGACTCCTCAACCGGCATCACTTGGCATACCGATCCTGTGATCGAGGTTGATGACTCCGGTCGGGTCCATATGCTCATCCAGTTCCAAATTAATCTTTTGAACCATTATCTTTCAACCGATGGCGGTCAGACCTGGTGCGATACGGTTACGATCACCTCCGACTATGGGGTTGACAAACCGTGGATGATCATCAATAAGAACGAAATCTATATCACCTGGGAGCAGGTCTCCGGCCAGATCGGGCTCTGGTTTGCCAAATCGACCGACTACGGAAAGACCTTTACCAAACGGCGGATCTGGAATCGGACCGGGATCTCCGCCCTCTGTATGGACGAAGAGGAGAACATCCATCTCGCCCTCCTTAAATGGTATCAGGCCCTCTACTACCGGAAGTCAACCGATAAGGGAGCCAGCTGGCTACCCGAGCATTTCCTATCCGACAACTACTATCAGACCGGATATGGCGATCGGTTCCCCCTCAACTCCATCACTGCTACCGGCAATGTTGTCTTTGTTACCTTTGTCGACACCAGAAAAGGCGACTGGGATGTCTGGGGGATAAGATCGAGTGATGGTGGTAACACCTGGGGTGAGAAGTTCGTCATCAATGACTCATCAGGTGGCCAGTGCAAAGGGTGGGCGGTCTTCGATCCCTACGGTGGGCTCCATGTTGGCTACTACCACACTCCGGACTGGCCAACCAGCTCAACCAGCCTCTTCTCCTACCGCTACCAGTTTTCACCCGATAGCGGCAAGACCTTCTATCCCAGTATCCGGGTCTCCGACACCGCGGTCCGGAGCATGAACACCTTCCTTGGTGAGTATCATGTCCTGCGCACCGATAGCGAATATGTTTATGTGATCTGGTCCGATGGTCGGAACGGTGATTACAACGATCTCTACTTTGCTAAGGCCAAGATCTCAGAACTCTCCTGTCCAGAACCGACAACAGCCAAATCCAATCCTGCATCCCGGTTTTCAATTCCAACCCTGTGGCGGGGAAAAATCCGACTCAATCTCCCCGGCCGGATTACACTCTTTGACTGCACCGGGCGGAAGATCAGGCATCTTTCTCCTGGCCGGTCGGTAATCGATAGCAGGACAATCCCTTCCGGTATCATCTTTGTCAGGGCCAGAGGAAAGGTCTATAAGGTGGTCAATCTCCATTAGTGGTCAGAATATCCCCACTGGAAACGATGTGAGTTAACACCCTCCAAAAATCCATTGATCGGACCAACTGGCTGGTTACAATCTGGTATAACAGAGGTGGATGGTGGCAAGGGTGAAGTGTTTTACACCGGAGAAGAGGAAATGAATGGATTTGCACTGATCTTCAGTATATACATGACTCGCACAAGGGTTTTGGTAATCTCTCTCCTTAGGTAGAGAGACATGAAAGCGGGACAAGAATTGTTCACTATGAGACATCAGAGAATGATCGTGTTAGCAGTCTTAACCATTGCTACCGTTATGTTGTCTTGTCCAAGAGATCCATATACCTATAATACAAATTTAAAACTCTTAGTTGGCGATACTATAGACTACCAGGATCATTCTACCTGCCCAGTAGTCTCCCCTGATGGAGAAAAGGTTTATTTTCTGTCACTCCCCTGGGACGAATGGGATGAGGAATATAATTATCAAGATGGCGTTGGTCGTCTATATGAGGTAAAATCTGATGGAACAGGTAAGCGGAAACTGCTCGATAACATATTTGAAGCAATAACTATTTCTCCAGATGGTAAGAAACTTGCCGCCGTTTTGTGGCCCGATTCAGGCCTTGATAGAGACGCTACTAACTATATTGTTCTTATCGATGTAAATACATTATCGATGGATACCTTCGTAGTTTCTCACGGAGGCATCAATCAAATCGAATTCGGAAAGATATCAGAAAATGCTCTGTATTTCTCTTCGGGCGATAAGATTGTCAGACTTGATCTTTCCGACACCACCGAGCAGATAGTAGGGTATGGTTTAGGCTTCGATATTTCACCTGATGGGAAACTCTACATTGATTCTAAACTCCATTATGTTGAAATTAACCCAGATAGTAATGACCTTGCGATTTCTGTAGATACCGGTAGTTTCGGTGGAGGTAAGAGATTTTTGCTCCGTCATATTACTACTCAAGAAATCGACACTTTACCTGCCTCTTTGATTCCCTATAGTGGTGGGCGAGTCAATTTTCCCTATTGGTTTCCATCCGGAGATAAAATTGTATTCTCCAGTGCTTCGCCATCCTGGGAATTTCCCCATCCTGCACAAATTTGGATTCTTGAAAATTTCTTTGAACAAATTGAATAGGAGGTGAGTTATGAGAATTTGTTGGATTATGATCTTTTTAACTGCGGTTTTCTCGTCTCTTAAAGCTGGTGAGCCTCCGTTATTCTACGCCGGGCTTTTTGTATCAAGCGGCAGACCCAGGGTGAACGAAGAAATTAGGGAGGCCTATTATTTCCAGTAGAACCTCCAATCCAAACTGGTAACGATGTCTGTTACGTTTACATGGGGCTATTGAAAGGCACAAAATGGCTGGTTACAATCTGGTATAATGAAGGGGAAGAGCTGGTATAAGGGTGGGATGGACTCAAGCCGATGGATAATAAACGCTAACATCTGTATATTAATTCTCCTCTTAATTGGTTGTGGAAATGATTCTGAATGGTGGTCTCAGATCCAATTTGTTGATTCCACCTACCTTAGAGCGAAAACCGAGTATTTTATCGGTGATACCGTATACATTCTATTCACTGGTGAGCACCCTCATTCAGAAGTTCCTGATGATTTTTTAGTTGAAGTGTTGTCCAACTTAGGTGACCATGAATTTATCATACTTACCCCATTCCTATCCGGCCCTGATACCCTAACCAATCCTCGTATTGGCAAGATTAAGACACAAGAAGGGGATACACTCTACTTAGAAAATAATGGAATTTTAGATGTAAAGCCTGGGGGAGATACAATTTTTGTACATTCTGGTTGGAAGACATTTCCAGCGTTGGATACTGCTTATGTCAAAAGGCGGTGAATAATGAGATGGGTGATTGGCGTTGATTAGTTTATTTTTACTTATGGGAAAAAGCTTGTTATTGTGGAGGCATCTTCCCTCAGAAATAAGAGTGGTAAGGGAGAATTCGGGAGAGATGATCAAGCGGATTTGCCTTAGAAGAGTCAATTAACCCCTCTGGTTGACATCGGTCTGAGCCCGAATAATATTGATAACTATGAAGGACCTTGACGACCTGAGGGCTGAGGCCCTTAAGGGCGGTGGGGAGGAAAGGATAAAGAGACAGCATGAGGCCGGCAAACTTACTGCCCGGGAGCGGATCGATCTCCTGCTCGATCCCGATACCTTCCAGGAGATCGGGATGTTTGTTACCCACCGGTGTCATGATTTCGGCATGGAGAAGAAGAAGATCTTGGGGGATGGGGTCGTCACCGGCTACGGCCAGATCCATGGCCGTCTGGTCTACATCTTTGCCGAGGATTTTACCGTTTTCGGCGGATCGCTCTCCAAGGCCTATGCTGAGAAGATCTGTAAGATCCAGGAGCTCGCCCTCAAGAATGGTGCCCCGATCATCGGCCTGAAGGACTCTGGCGGGGCCCGTATCCAGGAGGGGGTCGATTCCTTAGCCGGTTATGCCGATTTCTTCCTGAGAAATGTCCTCGCCTCCGGTGTTATCCCCCAGATCTCGGCAATCATGGGACCCTGTGCCGGTGGTGCGGTCTACTCTCCCGCCCTCACCGATTTCGTCTTTATGGTAAAAAAGACCAGCTACATGTTCCTGACCGGTCCGGATGTGATCAAGGCTGCCACCCATGAGGAGGTAACCTTCGAGGAGCTGGGCGGGGCGATGGTCCACAATACCAAGAGCGGTGTCGCCCACTTTGCCGCCGATTCAGAGGAGGAGTGTCTGGCGATGATCCGGAAGCTCCTCACCTTTCTCCCCCAGAACAACCTCGAGGATCCGCCCCGGAGTGAGTGCCATGATCCGATCGATCGGATGGACGAGTCCTTAGACACCATCGTTCCCGAGGATCCGACCAAGCCCTATGATATGAAGGATGTTATCAAGAAGGTGGTTGACGATGGCGATTTCTTCGAGGTCCATGAGCACTTTGCCCCCAATATCATCACCGGATTTGCCCGGCTCGATGGCCAGCCGATCGGGATCGTAGCCAATCAGCCCGCCTACCTTGCCGGCGTCCTTGACACCCTCTCCTCGGCCAAAGGGGCGAGATTCGTCCGATTCTGCGACTGCTTCAACATCCCCCTCGTCGTCTTTGAGGATGTCCCCGGATTTCTTCCCGGAGTGAGTCAGGAGCACTCCGGGGTGATCAAGGAGGGGGCAAAGCTCCTCTATGCCTTCTGTGAGGCAACCGTCCCCAGACTGACCGTCATCACCAGGAAGGCCTACGGTGGTGCCTACTGCGTGATGAACTCCAAACATATCCGGGCCGATATCAACTTTGCCTGGCCAACCGGACAGATTGCGGTTATGGGGGCGGAAGGGGCGGTCAACATCCTCTACCGGAAAGAGCTTAAGCAGGCGTCGGATCCGGAGAAACTCCGCCAGAAGCTGATCAAGGAGTATAATGAGAAATTCAACAACCCCTATATCTCTGCCAGCCTCGGCTATATCGATGATGTGATTAAACCACATGAGACGAGATTAAAACTGATCCTGGCGCTCCGATCGATTGAAAATAAGAGGGATCGAAACCCTCCCAAGAAGCATGGCAACATCCCCCTTTAGAAAGATCCTGATCGCCAATCGGGGTGAGATCGCAATTCGGGTGATGAGGGCCTGCCGGGAGCTCGGAATCACTGCGGTGACTGTCTACTCCGAGGCAGACCGGGCCTCCAAACATGTCCGGTATGCCGATGAGGCCTATGAGATCGGTCCACCCCCTTCAACCGAGAGCTATCTCCGGATCGACCGGATCATCGATGTCGCCAAAATCTCCGGCTGTCAGGCGATCCATCCCGGCTACGGCTTTCTGGCCGAAAATCCTGAGCTGCCCAAGGCCTGTGAAGCGGAGGGGATCATCTTTATCGGTCCCGATTCTAAGGCGATGGCACTGGTCGGTGACAAGACCCAGGCCCGTAGGACGGTCGAGGCAGCCGGAATACCGATCATCCCGGGGATCAAGGAGCCGATTGAGGATCTCAAAAAAGCCTCTGAGGTTGCCACCCGGCTTGGCTATCCGATCCTGCTCAAGGCGGCCGGTGGAGGAGGTGGAAAGGGGATGAGGGTTGTCGAGAAGGAGGAGGAGCTCAAGTCCAGCTTCGAACGGGCCCAGTCCGAGGCCGAATCCGCCTTTGGTAATCCCGCCATCTATATCGAAAAATTTCTGATCCAGCCCCGCCATATCGAGATCCAGATCCTGGCCGACCATCATGGCAACATCATCCATCTCAATGAACGGGAGTGCTCAATCCAGCGCCGTTATCAGAAGCTGATCGAGGAATCGCCCAGTCCGATTGTTGATCCCGACCTGAGAGAGAAGATGGGTGAGGCGGCCAAACGGGCGATCAGGGCCTCGGGTTATACCAATGCCGGAACCGTAGAATTCTTAGTCGATCAAAAGAAGAACTTCTACTTTCTGGAGGTGAATGCCCGACTCCAGGTTGAACATCCGGTCACCGAGCTTGTCACCGGTGTCGACCTGGTCAAGGAGCAGATCCGGATCGCTGCCGGTGAACCCCTCCGCTATGCTCAGGATGATATCGGCTTGAAGGGGGCGGCAATCGAATGCAGGATCTCGGCCGAGGATCCAGAGACCTTCCTCCCCTCAACCGGAAAGATCACCGAGATGATCGAACCGGCCGGTCCTGGTGTGAGGGTTGAGTCCGGTATCTATGAGGGCTATGAGGTCCCGGTCTATTACGACCCTCTAATCGCCAAGGTGATCACCTGGGGTCGGGACCGGAAGGAGGCGCTTTCCAGGATGGTCCGGGCCTTGGAGGAGTATCGGATCAAAGGGATCAAGACGACGATACCTTTCCATAAGCGGATACTGAACTACCCCCCCTTTATTGAGGGTAATTACCATACCCAGACCATAACCGAAGTTGAGCCGAGCATGGAGAACCACCATATCGAGATCGGGGCAGTTGCGGCCACGATTGTGGCCATGGCCGAGACCAGAATCAGCATTCAAAAGGCAAGACCCGGAATCAATCCCTGGAAACTCTCCGGGAGGGTCAATGGCCTACGTGGTTCAGGCTGGTGAGGATCGTTTCAAGATCGAAGCAAAGAGGCTCGAGGCCAAGCCCCATGAGGATATCTATGAGGTCGAGATCGATGGGCGGAAGATGGTAGTCTCGATCGCCCGGATCTCACCCACCCATCTCTCGATCCTGGTCGATAATAACTCCTACGATGTTGAGGTCGAGCGGTTTGGCAATGACTATCAGGTCTCAATCCGCGGGGAGGTCTATAACTTCCAGGTTCGGGACGAGCGGGAATTGGTCCACACCACCCACCATGAGAGTGGCGAGAGTATCATCACCGCACCGATGCCCGGTCTGGTCGTCGATGTTGTCGTCGAAAAAGGGAAGGAGGTAAAGAAGAAGGAGAAACTTCTGATCCTGGAGGCGATGAAGATGCAGAATGAGATCCGTTCTCCCCGTGATGGTAAGGTGATTGAGATAAAGGTAGGACCGGGTGATTCAGTCAACACCGGTGATGAGCTATTGGTTATCGGATGAGCTTTAAACCCTATTATACTCCCGAGGATCTCAAAGATTTCGACTACGATCGTGATCTCGGTCGACCCGGCCATTTCCCTTATACCCGTGGTGTCTATGAGACGATGTATCTCGGTCGGCTCTGGACCATGCGCCAGTATGCCGGCTTTGGCACCGCTGAGGAGTCGAACCGCCGTTACCGCTATCTCCTCGATCAGGGTCAGACCGGCCTCTCGGTCGCCTTCGATTTGCCCACCCAGCTCGGTTACGACTCCGACCACCCTCTTGCCCGGGGTGAAGTCGGGAGGTGTGGTGTTGCCATCGATACGGTCGAGGATATGAAGATCCTCTTTGATGGGATCCCCCTGGATCGGGTCTCCACCTCGATGACCATAAATGCCACCGCTTTGGTCCTTCTGGCTATGTATCTTGTCGTTGCCGAGGAGGTGGGTATCGATCCTGAGAAGCTGACCGGGACGGTCCAGAACGATATCCTTAAAGAGTATATCGCCCGGGGGAATTATATCTATCCCCCCCGACCCTCAATTAGGCTCACCCTGGATTTGATTGAGTTCTGCAGACAGAACCTCCCGAAATGGAATCCCATCTCAATCTCCGGCTATCACATCCGGGAAGCGGGGAGCAATGCGGTTCAGGAGATCGCCTTCACCTTGGCCAATGGAATCGCCTACCTGGAGGCGGCTCAGACCCGTGGCATCGATATCGATAGGTGTGCCGAACGTTTCTCCTTCTTCTTTGGAGCCCATAATAATCTCTTAGAGGAGGTGGCAAAGTTCCGGGCTGCCCGGAGGCTCTGGGCCCGGATCATCAAAGATCGTTTCGGCATCGAAAACCCCAAGGCCCAACGGCTCCGATTCCACACCCAGACTGCGGGTTGTACCCTGACCGCACAGCAGCCGGAGAACAATGTTGTCCGGGTTGCCTTCCAGGCCTTAGCCGCAGTCCTGGGAGGAACCCAATCGCTCCATACCAATGCCAAAGATGAGGCACTGGCCCTGCCCACTGAGGACTCCGCCCTCCTGGCATTGAGGACCCAGCAGATCATCGCCCATGAGTCCGGGGTCGCCCAGACAATCGATCCCTTAGCTGGCTCCTATCTGATCGAATATCTGACCGACCAGATCGAAAAGGAGGCAAGGGATTATATCGACCAGATTGATCGGATGGGGGGTGCCATCGCCGCCGTTGAGAATGGATTCTTCCGCCGCGAGATCGAAGATAGCGCTTACCAATATCAGAAAGAGGTGGAGGAGAAGAAACGGAAGATCGTTGGGGTGAATATATTTACCGATGATCGGCAGCCGAGATATGAGATCCTCAAGGTTCGTCCCGAGGTTGAACACCGCCAGATTGAGCAGTTGAGAGCGATAAAGAAGAATCGAGATCAGAGAAGGGTTACCACCCTGCTTTCCCAACTGAAGGAAGAAGCAGCGGGGAAGAAGAATCTGATGCCAACCATCATCGAACTGGTTCGAGTTAGGGCAACCCTCGGGGAGATATCGGATGCTCTCCGAGCGGTCTTTGGTGAATACAAGGAGTTTCAGCGATTATGAGGATCGATCACATCGGTATTGTCGTCAGGGATCTCGACTCCGCCATCCGATTCTATCGGATGATCGGAGCCGAGATCGGCGAGCGGACCAGACTTGAGGAGCAAGGTGCTGACATCCAGGTGATCATCTTGGGAACCGCTCGTATCGAACTCCTCACCCCATTTAAGGAGGGACCGATCTCCAGGTTCCTGGAGAAACATGGTGAGGGGATGCATCACATCTGTATTGAGGTGGAGGATATCGAGGAGATGATCGAGAGATTGAAGGCGGGCGGTTTTAAGATGGTGGATGAGGAGCCCAGACCCGGACTGGAGGGGCTCATCGCCTTCATCCATCCCAAACTGACCCACCATGTCCTCTATGAGTTGAAAGAGAGGTGAAGTATGGATAAAGACAACATGTCCCTCGAGACCCTTGTCGTCCATGGGGCCCAGAAACCGGATCCAACCACCGGGGCCATCTCAACACCGATCTACCAGACCTCGACCTTTGTCTTCAAGGATCCCGACCACGGTGCCCGACTCTTCCGGGGTGAAGAGGAGGGTTATATCTACACCCGAGTTGGCAATCCGACGATCGAGATCCTGGAGCGGAAGCTCGCCCTGCTCGAATCTGCTGAGGCCGGAGTTGCCTTCGCCTCGGGGATGGCGGCAATCTTCAACACCATCATCTCCATCGCATCAGCCGGTGATCATATCATCGTCGATGATACCGTCTATGGGGGAACCTACGCCCTGATGACCAAGATCATCCCAAGGCTCGGGATCGAGGTCTCAATCGTTAACTGCGCCGATGAGAAGGAGATCGAGAGTAAGATAAAGGGGAATACCAGGCTCATCTTTTTTGAAACCCCTTCCAATCCAACCCTGAAGGTTATCGATATCGGGCAGATATCACGGCTCGGTCACGACCATAAACTTGTCGTTGTGGTCGATAACACCTTTGCGACCCCCATCCTCCAGCGTCCGATCGAGCATGGTGCTGATATTGTGGTCCATTCGATGACCAAGTATCTGAGTGGACATGGAGATACTATCGGCGGGATCGTGGTAGGCAGGAGGGAGTATATTGAAAGGTTGAGGGAGGAGACGGCAATCGATGTCGGAAGCTGTATCTCACCGTTTAATGCCTGGCTCATCCTCCGCGGTATCAAGACCTTGTATCTTCGGATGATCCGCCATTCGGAGAATGCCTATAAGGTGGCAAGATTCCTGAAGGATCATCCCAAGGTGGAGCGGGTGATGTATCCCGGTCTTGAGGATGATCCCGGCCATAAGATCGCCAGAAAGCAGATGCTACTCTTCGGCGGGATGGTATCCTTTGAGATTGCTGGTGGTCGGGAGGCGGGCAAGAGGCTGCTCTCCAATCTCAACCTCTGCACCTTGGCGGTCAGTCTTGGTGATACCGACACCCTGATCGAACACCCGGCCTCAATGACCCATTCCACCTATTCCGATGAGGAGTGCCTAAAGTTTGGCATCACCCCTGGTCTGATCCGAATCTCGGTTGGGATCGAAAATGGAACTGAGATCTGCGAGGATCTGGCCCGGGGGTTGGAGGGTGTCTAATCTCCTCATCTTAGTAGGCTCAGAACGGAAGAAAGGGAATTCCGAACTTCTTTCCCGGCTGGCGATCAGGCGGGCCCTCACCTATTTTGATCGAGGTGAGCTTATCTTTCTGAGAGACTTCAATCTCCTCCCCTGCAATGGCTGTATGGCCTGTATCGTCGGCGATAAGGCCTGCCCCCTTTCCGATGATTTTTATCCACTTTTGGATCGGATCGAATGGGCCAGCCATCTCCTCATCTTCGCCCCCACCTATGTCCTGATGCCCCCGGCCAAATTGAAGCTCCTCTTAGATCGCTATATTGCCGCTTATCCGAAGCGGAGGAAGGTTAAGCGGTTTGGAGGTGTGGGGGCGGTGATCGCCCTTCCTGAGTATGCCCAGTTCCAGCTTCCCTTCCTGAATCTCTTTCTCCTCGCCTTCGGTTTCGAACCGGTGATCAATCTCGAATTCATCGGTGCCGGTCCTGGTGAGGTCTTGCTTGATGATCAGCTACTTACTAAGATTGATAAACTGCTGACCAACCTCAGTAAAGGGGAAAAGGAGATTGGCGAGGGTTGCTGCCCCTTCTGCCTTTCACCTCTTTTATACTATGAGAAGGGAAAATTCTTCTGTCCGATCTGCAATGTCCCGGTAGAGTTAAGGGATGGAATTCCGGTCTATTCCGGTTCACCCCGCTGGAATGAGGCGACCCAGGAGGATCACTATCAGAACTGGATCCTGAAGACGAGGGACCGCTTCCGCGCTCGGCTCAGAGCGATTCTTAAGAAGAAGCGGGAACTTTCCTTATAACTGTATCTTTACTGGATAGCTGAGATCACCGATGATGGTTGAGATATGGGCCTTCCCTTCTAAGCGGTAGTCGGCGGTTTTCAGCTTGATCGCCTCGACGATTGCCTCACCGATCTTCTTATAAACTAAGGTTATGGTTGTGGTAAAACGGGCCGATTTCTTCGCCTTGATCCTGAGTCCCTTACCAGTAGTTCCGGAGAAGACCGAGGTATTGTTAACATAGAGGGTGTAGGTGAGGCGGTCGAGGACGGCATCGATCCGATTGGGATTTTCCACCTTGATCTCAAAGTCGAGCTTAAGATCGGTAAAGGAGAAGTCATAGGTATGGACCGACTCCAAGGAGAATCGACACTGGTGCAATGCCAGCCGTTCTCTAAAAAAGGAGCAGTTGAGAAGGAAAATCAGGATTAGGAACCGGTTCACTCCTCCCCCTCATGGAAGATCGATTCGGAGAGTCTCCGGATGATCTCGGGATCCTTCAGGATATCGGTGAGACGGCGGGCAACATCGGGTTCCTTCCTCCGGAGGAAGTTGAGCCGTTCCTTAACCCGCCGATAACTCGGCCTTTCTGATTTAAGCTCACACTTCAACTCCTCAATCTCGGCTAAGAGGTCGTCCTTGGTAAGTGATCGGGGACGGCTCCGGGCCACATCCCGCTTCAACTCCTCCAGACGGTGAATCGGATCAGCCTTCTTTTCTATCTGATCCTTCCGGAACCTGAGATCAAACTCAAAATCATCCTCAACCAGATCGATCCCCTTGGCGGTTATCCGGGCCGAGATGAAGACATCCCCTTCCCTCGGTTTCTGCAGTTCAACATAGCCTTTCTCTTCAAGATAGATCATATTATAGTCAAGACGTTGGAGTGGCACCCCGATGATCTCACAGAACTCCTTGGCCAAGATCCGATGATAGGGGTGCTCCTGAAACTTCTCATAGAGGAGTCTGAGGATCTGCCGTCTCAGCTCACGGTCGCCGATCATTATCGGTTCGCGCCTGGAGGGAATCGAACCCCCAGCCTGTGGATTCGAAGTCCACCGCTCTATCCGATTGAGCTACAGGCGCAAGGGGGCTTCGCCCCCGGGAAAAATCATCCTCATACCTTCCAATTATAATTGACGGCCAATTGAGGTCAACCATCCTTGGTATTAAGTGGACCGAACGAAGGGATGGATCTTTACTTCAGGACTAAGAACTTTATGCTCCTGATCCCTTTCTTCCCCCTAATCCGGGCGAAGTAGATCCCGCTGGGGAGAGGAGGACGAAATTCACCACTCTGGTCAATCCTGACCTTTCTCTCTTCACAACATCTTCCCGCAACATCATAGACTTCAACCATCCAGCTTCCGGAACCGTGGATTCTTACCCCACCCAGAATCGGGTAAAGGAGTGGAAGCTGCGAAGTTTCCGCCTCCCTGATCCCGATATAACCGGTATCCACCGCCTCGGTATAGAGGATCATGGTTGCCGCCCAGACCCAGATGTTGAAAAGCCTCACCGTATCAATGATCACGGTCGAATCCCTGATCACCCCCAAATAGGGAACCAGATGCTGGAGATCACGGATCCAGAGCCGGCAGGAGTCACTAATATAGCTCTGCCAGCCGCGTAGGAAGATGGTGAGATCGAGCTGGAAGGCATAGAAGGTACCAAGGGGAACAGAGATAGGTAGACTGTCGCTCACCAGCGCTGATGACTGCTCGACAATCAGTGTATCGTCGATCCCATCGTTATCGAAATCACCAATCAGGGTATCACCAACCAGACCGAGATCCCAGCGTGACCCCACGGTGAAAGGAATAACATAAGACTTCACCTGAACCGTCTCACCCAAAACGGTATAGGTAAAGAGGGAATCGCCGATCTCCCAGGAGAGGGTGGTATCGGCACGGGGACTGAGATCGGAGATCCGCACCCTTCTCGTCAGATAGGCGGGATGGCCCTGATAGGTGAGGGTATCGAGCACCGAGAAGGTATCGGTAATGGTGATATCGCCGGAGTCGGAGGTAAGGGTATGGAGAGAATCGAATCCCTGGGAGTAAGTAAAGAAGTGGTAATCAAGCCCCAGATATTCCCCCACCGGTCCACTAAGTATAAATAACAATAGAATCATCCTACCTCCAGATTAAGATCAATAAGTTCATGATAGTAATCCGCTATCTGGGCGGCAATCTTCATCCAATCGAACTCCCTGGCCCGAGAACCTCCCCCCATTACCAGCTGCTTCCTCAGCCGACCATTGCTGAAGATATCAACCACCGCCTTGCGGATCGCTTCCGGATCCCGAGGTGGCACAAGATAGCCATCTTTAAGATGAGTAATCACCTCATTATATCCGAGGATATTAGAAGCAATAACCGGAACTCCGGATGCCATCGCCTCCAGAAGCACGATCCCGAAGGACTCCCCTCCGGTTGATGGAAATACCGCCACCTCGGCGGAGCGATAGATTGAAGGGAGCGAGTCGGGTGGGATATAGCCGAGATAGTGGATATGGCGGTGATACTTAGCATCCACGAGCCTGAGATATCTACCGATATCCCCTTCGCCAGCGATGAAGAGGTTGACCGATCCCAGATCTTCAACCAGTCCAGGAAGGGCCCGGATTAGATATTCCAGGCCCTTTCGAGGATCGAGCCGGCCGACAAAGAGGATCCGACGATCATACCGGATGAGGTCATCGACCGGGCTCACCTCGGGATTAAATCTCCTGGTATCGATCCCATTACCGATAATCCGGTAGTCGGCCGGAAAATGGGGATGGATAGCCCTGAGGGCGGTCTGGGAGACGACAATCCGTCCATCGAGCCTCTTAAACGGCCCCCGGCTGATCGGTTTTGCATAAGGATAGAGGTTGCGCCCGGAGAAGGCGGTATGGAAGGTGGCAACATTTATTCCGGTTGAGTAGTGGAGAGCCCAATAGGGGAGGTTGTAACCGATCGGACAGTGGGTATGGACGACATCGAACCTTTCTCTCCTCAAGAAGTTCCGGACCTTGAGTGGAAGGAGGGGGTCGAAGGTGAGGGTTATGGTCGATTTATTACCCTTAACCAGGATCACCCTTCCGATCCGATGGACCCACTCAGGATCATGATAATTCCCCGGATAAGATGGGGCAAGGACGTGGGCATCATGTCCCAGTTCCCTAAGGGCCGAGGTAAGATGGAAGAGATGCTCACTCACCCCTCCAGGATGGGGATGATAGGCATCCGATACCTGGAGGAGTTTAAGACATGATCTCTTGGAATCTCTGCCGATCGAGCCGCTCACTGATGAGGATCAGGAGTTTCAGGATATTCTCATAATCCCGCTCATCGACCACCGCGATATGGGAATGGATATAACGGGTCGGGATTCCAATCGCTAAGGATGGTACTCCAAACCCGGAGATATGGATAACTCCAGTGTCATAGCCACCGGTGATTGAAGTGAGATGGTAGGGGATCTTGTTTACCTCGCAGAGACTGATCACCCAATCACGGAGCTTTCGATTGGGGATCATCGTCCGGTCATGGATGACAATACCGACACCACCACCCAGCCTCTCTTCACCATCCTCTCCCGGTCCATCCCTCGAAATCGAGACATCGATGGCAAAAGCAACATCGGGTTCGACCATCCGGGCACAGGTCCGGGCCCCCCTGAGACCGACCTCTTCCTGGACTGTTCCAGCCAGAAAGATCGAGTTCTTATGTTCAGGCATCCGCTCCGCCAGCTCTAAGAGCAGGCCGGCCCCGATCCGGTCATCGAAGGCCTTCCCCATCAAAAGATCAGGGTTTCCAAGCCTTGTGAATTCCGATACCGGTGCAATCGGATCCCCTGGTCTGATCTTCAATCTCTCCTTAATCTCAAAACCCTTCTTCACTCCAACATCAACTACAAGATCCTTCATCTTGGGCAACTTCTTCCGCTCTTCGGGTTCGAGCTCATGGATCGGTTTGGCTGCAATCACTCCAAGCCATTTCTCGCCCCTTCTATTCTTCACCACCACCCGCTGGGCCGGGAGGACCCCTTCCCACCAGCCACCGACCGGGATTATCTTCAAATAGCCTTCCTTGGTAATTGATTTTACCAAAAACCCGACCTCATCAAGATGGGCGGCAAACATGATCTTGGGACCATCCCCTTCAAGCGCACCAACAACCGATCCGACTCGATCCCTCTTTACCGTGGCAAAACCGCTGAGTCGATCCTCAAAAAGGTTCCTCACCTCATCTTCAAAGCCAGAGACACCAAACGCCTCAGAGAGGCTCTTCAGGAGTTCAAAGCGGTCCATCGAACCTCCTTCTTAAATATCAAGGTTCTCAACCAATGCGGCATTCTCAACGATAAACTCCTTCCGGGGTTGGACCTCATCACCCATGAGGATTGAAAAAATCTGGTCAGCCCGGGCTGCATCTTCAAGAGTAACCCTTTTGATGATCCTTCTTTCCGGATCCATGGTCGTCTTCCAGAGCTGTTCTGGATTCATCTCACCCAGGCCCTTATAACGCTGGATCTCAATCCCATCACCGAGCTTCTTTTTAAGCTCATCAAGCTCCTCATCGGAGTAACAGTAATACTCATTCTTCCCCTTCTTGACCCGATAGAGTGGTGGCTGGGCGATGTAGAGATGGCCGGCCTCAATCGCCTCCTTGAGGAAGCGGTAGAAGTAGGTGAGGAGAAGGGTCCGGATGTGGGCCCCATCGACATCGGCATCGGTCATAATGATGATCTTGTGGTAACGAAGTTTCGATCCATCCCACTCATCTACCCCAACACCGAGAGCGGTGATAATTGACCGGATCTCCTTGTTGGAGAGGATCTTGGCCATCGATGCCTTCTCGACATTGAGGATCTTACCCCGTAGCGGCAGGACTGCCTGGAACTCGCGGTTACGGGCCTGTTTGGCTGAACCACCAGCCGAATCACCCTCGACAATGAAGAGCTCGCACTCGCTGGGATCATTGGAGGTGCAGTCGGCAAGTTTGCCGGGAAGATCGGCACTCTCAAGCAGTGATTTCTTCCTGGTAAGCTCCTTTGCCTTCCGGGCTGCCTCCCGTGATTTGGCCGCAGTTAACACCTTCCCGATGATGACCGAGCCGATGCGCGGGTGCTCTTCGAGGTAGGTGGAGAGGCCCTCCGAGGTGATGGAATCGACAATCCCCCTCACCTCAGAATTCCCCAGTTTGGTTTTGGTCTGGCCTTCAAACTGGGGGTCCTTTAACTTCACCGAGATCACGGCGGTGAGACCCTCCCGGACATCCTCTCCGGTAAAGGATTGACCTTCCTTCACCAGATTTCTCCGCCGGGCATAATCATTGAGGGTTCTGGTCATGGCCAGTTTAAAACCGGCCAGATGATATCCCCCCTCATGGGTATTGATGGTGTTGGCATAGGAGAAGATATTTTCCTGATAACTCTCATTATACTCCAAGGCAATCTCCACCTCGACCCCATTCTTCTTACCACTGATATAGATCGGTTTGATAATCGGTTTACGGGTTCGGTCAAGGAACTGGACAAACTCAACAATCCCGCCTTTATACTGATAGACCTCCTTTCTTCCGATCCTCTTATCATCAAACTCGATCCGCAACCCCTGATTGAGATAGGCGAGTTCCCTCAGCCGCATGGCAATCAGATTATTGTCGAACTTCACCTTTTTGAAGATCTTATCATCAGGCCGGAAGGTAATCTTGGTGCCTCGTTTCTTCGTCTTCCCCTTCACCTCGACCCTGGTGACCGGACGGCCCCTTTCATAACGCTGATAGTAGATCTTTCCACCGCGATAGACCTCAGCCTCCAGAAACTCACAGAGGGCATTGACCGCCGATACCCCGACCCCATGGAGTCCACCGGAGATCTGGTAGACCTTGGTATCGAATTTGGCCCCGGCATGGAGGGTGGTCATAACCAGCTCTAAGCCACTCTTCTTATACTTGGGGTGGGGATCAACCGGGATGCCACTACCATCGTCTTCAATCGAGACGATCTCTCCAGAAAACAGGGTCACCCAGATGTGCTTACAGTTTCCACTCAGTGCTTCATCAATGGCATTGTCAACAACCTCAAAGATGAGATGGTGGAGGCCACGGATACCGACATCACCAACATACATTGCCGGTCTCCGCCTTACCGCCTCCAGCCCTTTTAGGACCGTTATCTTACTGGAATCATAGATATCAGCCATCTCTGGTAACCATCCTTATCTCCCGGATTCCGATCCGGGGAAAATGGACCTGTATCTTCCTTAGGATCTCACCCTTAAGTAGGAAGAGATGATGATGCCAGGCCGAACCATCTACTTCAATCACAAGAAGGCCATCCTTTAGATCGACCGGATGGGCGTGTTGAGCGATCTTTTCCCCTACAAGGTCTGGCCAGACCTTGATCAACCCCTCAACCTCAGACCGCACCGATATGGACCTGGTCACCTCATCAACGAGTCGATTTAACTTAATCGGTCGCTTCAACCCTCCCCCCTTTGAGACGAACGGTCTTCCCTTGCCAGTCTGGTGTTGTTGTGGCCAGAATCAGCTGACCTTTATTGGCGAGAAGACTCTTTAACCTCTCCTGATTATGCTTATCGATCTCAATAAACGGCTCATCAAGGAGCAGAATCGGGTCTTTCCTTGCCTTGATCATCTCCGCCTCAACCAACCTCAGGATAATCCCGGCCAGCCGCTCTTCTCCCTCTGACCCATAGGCCCGAATGTCCTGGCCTGCCTTGGTGATACCGATCTCATCCCGATGTGGCCCAACAACCGTCAGCCTCAGTTCCCGCTCCCTTGATGCCGATCGTCTAAGATCAGGCCAGAAGCGCTCAGGAGAAGTGACAGGGTGGTAGGAGATCTCCAAGGGGAGATTCAACTGGTGCGCAAGGGCTTGAAACCATTCCTTAATCCTGGGGAAGGTCTGATAGCGGATCTGATAGACCTTACTTCCCACTTCGACCAGCCGCTCACTCCATGCCTCAAGTTCCGGACCATACCGTTCCTGCAGTAAGAGCTGATTTCTCTGCTTCAGGATTGATCGATATTCGTTGAGGAGTAGGCGGTAGTTAGCATCACAACGGGCCAGGAGAGAGTTGAGCCAGTCACGTCGGAGTGAAGGAGAGCCCCGGACGATGAGGATGTCACTCAGGCTGAAAACCACCCCATCGAGCCAGCCATAATAGTCATGAAAACGGTGGCGCTCGATCCCATTCCGGAAGACCCGTTTGGTTCCATTTCTTACCCTTACCTCAACCCGATCCTCATCCCCAAAACCCTTAAGGGAGAACCCCTCTGATTCCAGATTGACCAGTTCCGCCTCGGTGGCATTACGATAGGAGCGGAGATAGAGGAGATAATAGATCGCCTCAAGCAGATTTGACTTCCCTGCTCCATTCTCACCCACGATCAGATTTATCCCGGGGTCGAAATCGATCTCGATCCCCTTCAGATTGCGGAAACCATCAACTTCAATCCGGTTGATTCTCGACACAGATTATTATAGTTAATTATCTGATAATAGCAATAACGATCTTGCTTATTTTCTGATTAAAATGAACTTATCGAACCTCGACCCACAGGTGAGGAAATATACTCCGGATTTGAGATGTTCGAGATTTATTAATGGTTTCCGAGGAGAGACATCCTGGTTCACCATCTCCCGACCCAGAAGATCAAGAATTCTAATCCGGATCATCGCTTTTACCCCGGACAATTGGAGTCGGTTGCCATAGATGAGACCAGGGATGTTGATCCTGCTGACCTTCTCTTCTGGCAGCTGTTCGGTCTTGATGATCGAATCGACCGGACAGAAGTAGACCCGATAGGGGTTGTCGGTTTCGGTGCCTTCTTGCTGAGGCACAGCACCGGCATCCTTGTCCTCAAGATAGCTGATGATCAGACACTTCCTGCCATTAATCTCCTCCACATAGGGGTGCATCGAGGGATAGTCATCATCACAACACTCTCCCGGCGGTGCGCCCGGGGTCGGGGTCCTGGTTAGATTGACCCCGGTATCACCCTGAGCACGACTGATCCAGGTAGCCCCATTATCAGTCGAATACTTGGCCATGAGCTCCCCATTGGGATAGCCACCCTGAGAGGTATCAGTATCCCGGTTTAAGACATAGACACAGTAAAGCCAGCCATTATCACGATCTAAAGCGATCTGGGCATGATCACAGGGGAGCCGCCAGGCACCGGGTTCTTTACTCATACTGTGGGGTCCGGTAATGATGTTAAATCCGGTATTGGGAGACCAGTGGATGATCCAGGACTTATAATACGCCGTCTGATTGAGAAAATAATTAACCGGAAAGACGATA
>Ga0180300_10000044_pt1 | contig 40943 bp, 45 predicted proteins | sample GuaBasSediGuay15_FD_121798 | JGI IMG/M metagenome (GOLD analysis project Ga0180300, IMG submission 121798) | Subseafloor sediment microbial communities from Guaymas Basin, Gulf of California, Mexico - Guay15, Core 4569-2, 21-24 cm | ecosystem: Environmental > Aquatic > Marine > Hydrothermal...
TAGTTGAAGAATCCGCTAGAACAGCATGCACCTTCATAGCGGTTGATAAGGAAGGAAGGAGAGTAATTTACTCTCTGGGAGGAAAGGCCTTACTTGAGTCCCCTAACGAGATAGACCTCTCCTACTTAATGAGTTCACGGATAATATACGTAGGAGAGGCCTACCCTAAGGTAGTGTCTAACGCCCTTTTACATGCAAAGAGGAAGGGGATTACCATAATCTCTAATCCTGGAGTAAACTTCTCTCTATTTGGTGATGAAGCTTTTGATATAATTAGAGCAAGTGATCTCATTGTGATCAGTTCTAAGGAGCTATCTTCCATAAACCGAGACATTAGGGAGGGAGCAAGATATCTCCTTAAGGAGGGTCCAAAAGCTGTCATCGTTACAATGGGATCAGAGGGCTCCTTCCTTATCAACAAGGAGGGAGCTAAACTCATCCCTGCTTTCAGAACTAAGGTCGTAGATACTACGGGAGCTGGAGATGCCTTCACAGCTGGGCTGATTTTTGGTAAACTGAGAGGATGGGGTCTCTCGAAATGTGTGAGGTTCGGAAATGCTGTTGCTACGATTAAGATATCCCATCTTGGCGCAAGAAGTGGCCTTCCTACTGCAGAAGAAGCCTTGAATTTCATCGCAAGAAGTAGAACTAAGACTTCCTAAACCTTTCTGAATTTATTCTTCCTAATCGCTCAGAACATAGACTATCGCGCCTGAAGAATGAGTAAGTCTCTTAGAGGCATCAAGACTTTATATTTCCCAAGATTCTCTCAAATAGGTGCAGATCTTGAAGTGTCTAGTTTACCGCGGTCGAATGGATGTAAGAGTGGAAGAATGCTCGAGACCAGAGATAAACTCTAATGAGGTGTTAGTTAAGGTTCTTGCCTGTGGACTTTGCACGACAGATGTTAAAACAATAAGAAAGGGCCACAGATATATAAAGCCTCCTTGTGTTTTAGGACACGAGATAGCAGGGAAGATAGTTGAGATAGGGGAGGATGTGAAGGGATTTGGGGAGGGGGATCCTGTAGTAGTGGCCCCCTATGTCCCTTGCGACTCCTGTTACTTCTGCTTAAAGGGCCAGTATTCTCTATGTAGCAGGCTCTTTGAGCAATTTCCTAGACCAGGAGGCTTTGCAGAATTCGTTGCTGTACCAGAGAGAATTGTAAAGAAAGGCCTCATAAAGATGGATGGAGTTAAGCCAGAAGAAGCGTGCCTCACAGAACCCCTCGCATGTTGCATTCATGGAGTGAGGAACCTAAACCTAAAGCCTCTAGATAACGTTCTTATCATCGGATCAGGTCCCATGGGTCTCATGCTCCTGCAGGTAGCCAAGCTCTTTGGTTCTTCCGAGGTTATTGTAAGCGATTTGCTGGACGAAAGGTTGGATGTTGCATCAAGGCTAGGAGCTGACATTACACTTAACCCGGCGAAAGAAAAGGTTTCTACGCGAGTGAAAGATCTAACAGGAGGAAGAGGGGTGGACAAGGTTATTGTAGCTGTCGGCTCTCCTGAAGCAATTTCTCAAGGGATGTCATGCGTTAGGAAAGGTGGTACTGTTCTGTTATTTGGAGGTTTTCCTCCAGGAACCGCAATGGAAATAGATCCCAACTTCGTGCACTACGATGAGGTAAATCTAGTTGGAAGCTTTGGTTTTAGTCCTTCTGACTTCTTCTCTGCTGCTCTCTTAATAAGAAGGGGGATTATGAGGTTTAAGGAGATAATATCTGAGAAGGTGGGATTTGATCGGGTTTTAGAGGCAGTTAAGCTAGTTTCAGAGGCAAAACGTTTGAAGGTGGTGGTTCTACCTTGACTTGCGTTTTAGCAGCGGACATAGGAACCAGCGGATGTAAGCTAGCCTTAGTAGATCCATACGGAAGGGTAACCGCAAAAACTGCAGTTAGATACGAAGTTATACGTCCTAACTCGATTTGCGCTGAGCAAAACCCTCATACCTGGTGGGAAGCCTTTAAAGAGGGGCTCTCCAGGTTAATAGCGTCAAAAGGTTCGGATGAAATAGTAGCTGTAGGGATCTCTGGCCAGTCTCCGGTTATTTTACCCGTTGACTCGAGAGGGTACGTTCTCCATAATGCTCTCCTCTGGATGGACAGAAGAGCTGTTTCACAGGCCAAGAAACTTGCCGAGATCTTCGGCATTAGAGAGGATCCATCTAATGCCTTGGCTAAGATCTTATGGTTTAGAGATGAGATGCCTCATTTATTCGCTAAAACTTACAAGTTCCTTCAAGCCTCTGATTACATAGCATTTAGGCTTACTGGCACATTCGTCACGGACAAGTTCACAGCTATGACAGCTTTCTTCAATCCACATGAGTGGAAATGGCCGAAGGAAGTGGAAGACATGGGCATTATGGAGAAACTACCCGAAGTGGTAGAGCCGGGCTCTCCCATTGGACATGTTTCAAGATCAGCATCAAAAGAGATAGGTTTAAGAGAGGATACCATAGTTACAGCTGGTTCTATAGACGCTTACCTTGCTGTGCTTGGCTCTGGGGCTATAAAGCCTGGATCTGCATGTGATATTAGTGGTACATCGACCTGCCTCATGATCACTTCATCTAAACCTGTTCATGATCCAAAGGAAAGGGTATTTTGCACTCCACACTTCTTGAATGATCTGTTTATAGTCTCTGGGGTTCTATCAACAACTGGAGCTTCAATTAGCTGGTTTCTTGAAGAGTTTGGAAGAGAGGAAATGTTAAAGGCTTCAGAGATAGGGGAAGATCCTTTTAACCTGCTAATCTCAAGAGCCTCGAAAGTCCCACAAGGAGCTGAAGGACTTATATTCCTTCCCTACCTTGCAGGGGAGAGGAGCCCTATCTGGGATCCCTTTGCTAAGGGAGCGATAATTGGACTAACCCTCAAACATGGAAAAGGTCATGTCGTGAGAGCCATATTAGAGGGATGTGCCTTTGGATTAAGACATGTCCTCGAAATCGCAGAGGAATTAGGAGCTAATGTAAAAGAAATAAGAACTTGTGGAGGAGCTTCTAAAAGCGACTTGTTGTGTCAAATAAAGGCAAATGTAATTGGGAAACCCATTCTTACATTGAGGGAGCCAGATACATCATTAATTGGTGCCGCCATCCTAGCCTTCATTGGAAGCGGGATCTATAAGAAAGTCTTAGAAGCTATTGATTCTATTGTCAAGGTTAAGAAAGTCTTCATTCCAGAAGAGGAATCTAGAAGAGTATATGACCATTTATTTCGCCTCTACAAGCGATCCTATGATGTTCTCAAAGAGATACTCCACAGCCTATGATCCTTTTGAATGTCTAACCCCTTTTCTCAGAGAATCTCTTACCTATTATTGGCAAAGTTCCGAACGATCCCTATGAGATGAGAATTTTCACGAACAATCTTTATCGTACTAGTTCAGCATCCTATGGGGAGGAAATCCTACCATATGCAATCTTTCATGGGAAAACAAGATTGTGGTCCATACAAGAGGTTACTCATAGAATCGGATTGACAATGGTCCTAATTCTAGTCTTCATGCCTAAAAAGAAAAGATCTTGAGGTCTTGAGTTATTTGATGAGTGGTTTTGTACGGAGCAGATTAAGCTGCAGTTATCCGATATTAGATTCATCTAAAGTAATAAATCAGGAGAGAGGAGAACAGTCTAGATCTTTTATACAAATTTTTAAGTTATAAAAAGAAGAGAGAAGTTAGCTAAGGTGGGAAAAGTGGGAAAGTCGACTCTTATTGCTGTTGTCATAATAATCATCCTTGTTGCCATAGGCGGGTTTTACAGCTACCAACAGATGACTAAACCTAAGAGTCCAACCGGGGAAGTTGTTCTGAAGGTTAAGGGGAAGATAACGAGAACCAATGTAGGTAATGAGTATCACTTTGATCTAGCCATGCTTGAGAAGATGATAGACACAGAGTTTGATTGGGAGTGTCCGTGGTTTGGCAAATATCATTGGGAAGGAATATCTCTAGTTACACTTCTTAAGGAATTGGGTGTTCCTGATGACGCTAAGTACATCAAGTTCACTGCTAAGGATGGAGTAACTGCTGAATATCCGATAAGCATGCTGAAAGAGCATCCCAACATAATTCTAGCAATAAAAATGGACGGTGAATACATACCTGACGATAAAGTTGGTCCTCTGAGGGTTGTAATCCCTTATGATCAGTATCCAGAACTTGAAGAGGACTATCCTCCATTCCCCTTCACAGTTGGATGGATTATAGAGGCAGAGGTTGGCTAATCTTTTCCTCCTTCTATTTTTTCTTTTTTACTTCTATCTAGTGTAGGACTCATAGAGGTTAGATCTTATTTTTACCGGGGTTTAATGTGTAATCTGATGATGCATCTCCAGTCTAACTCTTCGTTATAACACTATAATATTCTCCTAGAGCGAGGGTTTGCATTAAACCCATAAAAATTTATCATTTGGCAGTGGTGTTGCCAATCGTAGGATCAAGTTATCTTCTTTATGGAGGGGTTGGGGCTGGCAAAGGATGTAATTGTCGTTGATAAACTCACCTACTATTATCCTCATTCAGAGGAGCCAGCTCTCAAAGGAATTAATCTAAAGGTGAAACAAGGAGAAATAGTTACCATAATGGGACATACTGGGTGTGGGAAGAGTACTTTATGTCTGACCTTCAACGGGGTAATCCCTCACGCTATTGGAGGGGATCTTGAGGGAAAAGTGGTTATTGACGGTCTAGATGTTATGGAGCATGACATACCAGAGCTAGCTAGGAGGGTGGGCATGGTCTTCCAAGATCCAGAAACCCAGTTATTTTCTGTTACAGTCAAGTCTGAAGTGGCGTTTGGTCCTGAGAACTTGATGCTCCCAAGGGAGGAAATAATAGAAAGGGTTTACTGGGCTCTTGAGGCTACAAGACTTAAAGGTTATGAGGAAAGAGCTCCTACAAAGCTTTCTGGAGGGGAAAAACAGCAAGTTGCCCTAGCAGCCGCCATGGCGATGAGGCCCAAGATATTAGTTTTAGATGAGCCTACATCAGAGCTTGATCCTGTAGGGACCAGGAAGATCTTCTCACTAATAAAGGAATTGAACAAGAGGTATGGAATTACTTTCGTCATAATAGAGCATAAAGAAGAAGCAGTTAGGCTCTCAGACAGGATAATTTTGATGAAGGATGGAAAAGTAATAGGAGAAGGAAGGCCTCCAAGGGTTTTTTCTGAAATAGACTCTGTGAAAGAATCAAGGGTGAGGGTTCCTCAGATATCTCAGCTCTTTTACAAACTGAAGGAAAGGGGTCTGGACATTGGAAGGCTTCCCTTATCAACAGAGGAAGCATATCATATCCTGAAAGATCTTCTTAATAAAGAGAAGGCAGAGGATCTCCCTGTAGAAGCAAGTAAAAGAGATATTGAATCTCAACCAGTGATAAAAACCAAAGATCTGTTTTTCCAGTACAAAAACGGACCTGTAGCCCTTAAAAGGATAAATTTAGAGGTATATCAAGGGGAGTTTACCGCTATAATAGGTCAGAACGGGGCCGGGAAGACTACTCTCGCAAAACACTTCAATGGGCTCCTTAAACCAACGAAGGGAGACGTAATAATAGACGGTATGAATACGAAAGACGCCCTCATTACGGATTTAGCTAAGACCGTTGGTTTCGTTTTTCAGAATCCAGATCATCAATTTTTCTCGTTTACCGTAGAGGAGGAAGTGGCATTTGGGCCAAGAAACTTAGGACTTAGCGAAGAGGAGGTTAAGAGCAGGGTTGATGAAGCTCTAAGGATGGTAGGGTTAGAGCAAATGCGAAACAGACATCCCTTCACCCTTAGCAGAGGGCAAAGGCAGAGATTGGCAGTAGCATCGGTTCTAGCGATGCATCCAAAAATCATAGTGCTCGATGAGCCCACCACAGGGCAAGATGAGGTTGCAATAAACCAGATTATGACCTTAGTAAACAAGTTAAGAGAAGAAGGAAGGACGATTCTGATGATAACCCATGATATGTCCATAGTGACTAAATATGCAGAAAGGACGATTGTGCTATGCCAGGGAGAGGTGCTCTTAGATGGTCCGACTAGGGAAGTTTTTTCCCATCCAGAGATACTAGAGAAAAGCCACATTGACATCCCTCCGATAATGAAGCTAGCTAGGATGTTGTCCGAATATGGAATTCCTAGCAATGTCCTTACGGTGGAGGAGATGTGCGATATGATAATGAGAAAGGCAGGTGGATGAGATGTCTCTTGTTCACTATTATCCCGGGGATTCTTTTTTTCACAAGTTAGATCCTAGAGTGAAGATGCTCTGGCTAGCCTGCATGTTCGTTTTATCCTTCATCTTCAACCATCCGTTACATCTAGGAGTTCTCTTCATTAGCGTCCTTTTCCTCTGGATATACATGAAGATCCCCTTCTCAGAGTTAAAGCTCTTCTTCAAGGCTCTGACAATAGTGGCAATAGTTACCTTCTTCTTTCAACTTCTCTTCTACCCAGGAGAACATGCCATCGTATCCTTCTCCATCCCTAGATGGATTCCTTACTTCGGAGGAGTCACCGCTATAACGATTGAGGGTCTTGTAAACGGAATAGCCATGGTCCTGAGGCTATTCATAATCGTACTTACAATGCCAGTGATTACGATGTCCACCTCCCTAGAGCACCTCATCATAAGCCTGATAAGGATGGGAATGCCCTATGAAATAGCCTTTGCAGCTACAACCGCCTTAAACCTAGTTCCAGTACTTCAGTCAGATGCTCTGAAGATAATAGATGCCCAGAAGGCTAGGGCTTTTACAGCATTGGAGAGGGGGAGTTTCAAAGATAAAATAAAGGCTTACGTCCCCCTAATCGTCCCTCTTATGGTTGGATCTCTTAAGAAGGGTCAACAACTTGAGGTTGCCATGGAGTCAAGGGCATTTGGAGCATATGAGAGTAGGACCTACCTAACAGAGATAAGAATGCGATCCATAGATTATGTTTTTGCCGCATTCTTCGTTATTATTACGATTCTCTGCCTTGCCTTGAGAATCCTGAAAGGATTCGGGGCTTTCAGATTGTAAGACTTATTAGTTTTCGCTTGGTTCGTCTATAGGTGACTGAATGGTTAGAAGAAGAGGTAGAATAGCAGAAGTTCATGTGGCTTACATAGCGATTTCGGCAGCTGTGACAACAGCTGCCGCTTACATACCAATGTTCCCAGTTATAGGAGCTGGCTCTATGATGAGCGCTGGTATGATAGTCGTTCCGTTGGTCGGGATATTGTTAGGCCCGACAGCGGGAACTTTGGCGGTAGCGATAGGGGCTTTTCTGGGACAGATAGTGGCTCCTTATGGGGCTATATTTGGTTTAATAACGTTCTTGTGCCCTATGACTAATGCCTTTGTAGCCAGCCTGTTGGCATTTAGGAAGTGGAAAGAGGGAATTTGCGCATTAGGGCTTACGATATTGATGTGGTATGTGATTACCAGCATTAAATGGGCTGGAGATCCTTACGCCTCAGTAAGGTGGTATTTTCCATTCTTACATCTGGCCTCGTTTGCTTCCCTTCTGATCATGAGGGGTAAGATTGGTGAGTGGATTGAAGGCCTTGATCCAAAAAAAGTTCCTATAGGAATATTTCTGTCCGCGTTGGCAGGTTTGTTGGCTGAGCACATGGTTGGAAACGCTATATATGTAGGAATATATTCAGGCCCAGCCAGAGTATATGCGTTTGTCCTTTCCATATATTGGATTGAGAGGCTACTCGGAGCCATTGGAGCGACGCTTGTCGGAACCCCCTTGCTTATAGCTCTATACAAGGCTAGAGTAGAAATTGGGCCCTGGTCTCTTAGAGAAGGTTGAGTTGTGGCAGGTTAAACTAAATTGGATGTTATAAAGAGCATTTACGAGAAAGCTCTCGGTACTCTCGCTGCCTTAGCGATAGGAGATGCAATGGGCATGCCAGTTGAAATGCTTTCATTGGAGGAGATAAAGGAGATATATGGTGTAATAGAGGGGCTCGAGAAACCTCCCTCATGGCACATCCACAGTTCGTTTCCGCCTGGAAGGGTTACCGACGACACAGAGTTAACTCTGCTCCTAGCAAATGCTATCATTAGAACAGGTGGGGATTTAAAGGCTGAGGACTTCGCCGTTGAGCTGCGAAAGTGGGCAAAAAGTGGAGCATTTAACCTTGACTACATCGGACCAGCCACTAGAAAAGCTCTGAAGAAGTTAGTCATGGGGGTTTCTCCAAGAGAGTCTGGAGGGAGGGGGAGTACTTGTGGAGCGGCAATTAGGGTATCTCCCGTAGGCATAGTAAACGCGTGCAATTTTAAGGCTGCTGCTTTGATGGCTGTCGAATCATCTCTTCCTACTCATGGAGGTAAACCTGCGTTAGCAGGGGCCTCAGCAATAGCCTCGGCCATAGCTGAAGCTATGAGGGAAGGAAGTACAGTGGATTCTATCGTCAGAGCTGCTATTTTAGGATCTAAAATTGGAGAGAAGTTTGGAAGACCAGTTCCTTCAGCATCAGTATCAAAGAGAATTGAGCTTGCTGCATGTATCTCTAATAAAATAGATGATCCTGAAAAAGCTTCCTTAGAAATACGGGATATAATAGGCACAGGTATGGAAACCGCAGAGGCTGTACCAGCTGCCATTGGGATCTTCATCGCCAGCAGAGGAGATCCAATGAAGGCCATACACCTAGCGGTGAACTTAGGAGGAGACACTGATTCCGTGGCATCTATGGCTGGAGCGATCTCTGGTGCGTGGAAAGGGATTCAAGCAGTGGACAGGAAGATACTTAAAGAAGTTGAGGATGTAAATGGTCTTAATCTGGAGGATTTGGCAATGAAACTTACAAATATAGCTTTGAGAAAGCTAAGAACATGATCTAAAGTAGAATACTCTGTTAACTTTCCCCATGTATGAGTTTAGCTAACGATTTAACGACAGTTTCTGGGTTCTCCGTTTGCCAAATGTTCCTTCCAAATGCTATTCCTCGAGCTCCAGCATCAAGCGCATCCTTTACTATCGAAAAGAGTTTTTCATCGCTTTCGATCTTCGGACCACCAAGTATGACAATCGGTATTGGGCAAGATTCCACCACTTTAGCGAAGGATCTCTTATCTCCTGTGTAGAATGTCTTCACGAAGTCTGCTCCAGCTTCAGCTGCTATACGTGAGACTTTTGCAATTATCTCTGCGTTATACCTATCCTTTGTCTTTGGATACATCTCGGCCATGAGTGGAAGACCCCATTCCTCGCATATTATGGCCAACTCGCACAAAGAGTTGATGTTCTCAACTTCTTCAGGCACATGCGTGAATACCATCATCTTGATCGCATCCGCTCCAAGTCTAATGGCTTCCTTCACAACTTCCTCATAATCAACTAGTCCACTACTAATGCTCATTATAGTCGAGACTTTACCTGCCACTTCTGAGGACGCCATCCTTAGAATTCCTGGGTTTAGCATGAGGGCATCTGCTCCTCCTTTTATCACCCTTCCGATAGTTCTTATAGGATTCTCTATGCCAGGTAAAGGACCAAGCGCTATGCCGTGATCCATGGCTACTATTAGAGTTCTTCCATCCTCCCTAAAGATCCTCCCTAACCTTATCTCTTTTCCCGCCAACCTATCACCTGAATAGTTAAGCCTTAGTTATTTTTAGCCTTCGCCCTCTCCTTCTGGATAGTCAAGAAAAGCCCTAGGGGCTATTTTTAGTTTACAGTTCATAGTAAAATTTCAACTAAGAGAGAGCTTGTAGATCTGATTCTTTTATAGGTTCTCTAGGCTTCCTGTACTCATCGAGTTTGCTTAATTTCTCCTCAGCGATCTTCATTACCTTCCTTAGGAGTTCTTCCTCATCTATCGTGAGAAGCTTGCCATGCCTCACGACAATCCTTCCATCTACAATTACGGTGTCGACATCGCTTCCCTTTGCACAATAGACTAGTGTTCGGAATATATCTGATAATGGCTGAATGTGAGGTTTCATAAGATTCACGAGAATGATATCTGCCTTTTTTCCAGGCTCTATTGATCCTATTTCCTTATCCATACCAAGAACCTTGGCTCCTAACTTAGTTGCCATCATCATCACGTCAGTGGCTGAGATTATCGAGGGATCAAGGGAAGAGACTTTGTGGAGGAGTGCGGCCGTTCTCATCTCCTCAAACATGTCCAGGTTGTCGTTGCTAGCTGGTCCATCTGTTGCTAAGCCAACTGGGATATTAAGATTGAGCATTTTCTTGACAGGAGCGATTCCAGATGCTAATTTCATGTTGCTCTCTGGATTGTGGGATACTCCTGCATTTTTCTCCTTTAGGATCCTGATCTCCTTATCATCAAGCCAAATACAATGGACAGCAACGAATGGATGGACATCTAATAGGCCTAAGCTATTTATATACTCAAGGGGGCCCATGCCAACCCTTTGCTTCATGTTATCGACTTCGTATCTCGTCTCACCCACATGAATGTGAATGCCAACTCCATGCTTTTCTGCAATATCCACGATCTTTTTAAGCAAGCCCCTCGAGCAGCAGAAAGGCGTGGAAGGAGCTAGCATGAAAGATATCTTATCTTTCTCTCCATATTTTTTAATGAGGTTCTCACTTCTCTTAAGAGCCCACTCGGTAGGCAATATTATGTCCCTTCTTATCCATTTATCAGCCAAAGTCAGGGCATATATTCCCCTTATTCCTGCATTTTTCAAGGCCTTTATCACAGCAGGACCCTGAATAACTCCTTCCATAGCTACTATGGTCGTAGTTCCGGATTTTAGGGCTTCAACACAGGAGAGCAAGGTGCTGTAATAAACCAGCCTATCATCCCCAGCTATAGCGTCTTCTAAGGCCATCCTGCAAAAGGGGTACAGCGCCTCTTCACACCAATTGACTAGAGGAGCCGTGTCAACCATCCCTCTCAGAAAGCTCTGGTAAAGATGAGAATGTGTGTTTATTAGGCCCGGAAGGACTGCCATCCCAGATGCATCTATCACTTTTTCTGGAGAGCATTCTTCCTCAACCTCCTTGCTCTTACCAATTAGCCTTATCCTATTCCCTTCAATATAGACCGCACCATTGGAGATAACGCCATACTTACTCATGGTTACGAGCAGACCGTTTCTTATTAGAATACTGTTCATCTTCCACTCAAAATCGTGAAAAGACAAATATTTATCCCTTAGGAAAATTGCTGATGTAGTGTTTCTTATACGAATCATCATTATGAATTGGCGAGAATTATGTTGGAAGGTAGATTAGCTGAAAAGATCGGAGATGACGTTGTCAGAATCCAGAGGAACTGGATAAAAATAATTGAGGAGAAAAGGGGTAAGAAATTTAAGGTGAGCGATTGGCGGCTCATGCTTAAAACGAAAAATGACTTGGAGCCCCATGAGAGACAATTAAAGGAGGTTTTTGATTTATATATCGTCTCAGCTAACGCTGGATATGACATCATAAGAGGACTGACGGATTACATCTATCCACAGGACGAGCCATGGTTGGAGCACTATCAGACGACTGCGGTGTTCGAAATTCTCTATGAGTATGACAGGGAATTCAAGAGAGCCTCTACCGCTTTGGTTAAGACAATAGATAGATCCGATGATTTGATTCAAAAGGAAGTTTTTGCCAGGTTCTACGGGCGCTATGGACAAACTTGGATCGTAGACTATGTTGCAACGCCAGGATCTTTCTCCAACCTCTATAAAAGGATTCTAGAAAGGGTAAACATGAGGCCAGACTATAAGTGGACATTCATCAACGCGGTTTCAGCTGCAAGAAATACTAGCTATAGTGTTATGTTTGGTTCTAAGTTTCTGGAAGCACTAAATTCAGGAAAGAGCATAAATGAGGCAATTAAAGCAGAAAAGGAGGTACTGAAGGAGATGTGGCTTAATCCCTTGGAGACGCAGGTTAGGATAATGAAGGAAGTTGGCCATAAGTCATTTGATTATGAAAGGTGCATTAAGATGTTCAAAAAGAAGATCTATGAGGCAACCGTTAAAGCAGCAGAGGCCGGCGTGCACTACTCTAATTTGAGTTTAATTCCTCTTTGGGCAGCTGGGGACTTCCATCACGTTTCTCAAACAACGTACAATTTATGCAAGGGAGACATTGAATTTGCAATACTTCAGAGCCTGACGGATGCGCTGGAACGAACTATAGATAATGCTAAAAAGGATGGAAAGCTAAGGGACCCGTATAAGATCCCAACATGGGAGGTTACAGCTTCAGCATCCGCGTACATCATGAGGCTAGATGGCTTTACCTCAAGCATGGTGGCGGATCTGCTTATGAGGAGGTTCTACAACCTCATCCTAAAGGATCCAAAGATATTCAGATATGAGTGTATGAACGAAGAATTTGTCAATTTCCTTAGTCAAGGCGAGTACTTCATCGAAAAACCTCCCAGAGGGCTCGGCCGAAAGGTTTGGAACGTTAACATAGATCTATCTCCCATAGAAAAAAACGAGATCTTAAGCAATCCTCAACATTACTCTTGGCCAGAGTGCCCAATTACAAGCCGTTTTGCGAGTTTGCTTCGCTTTGCCGATGAGCCCTTTCATTTGATTAGCGATCCAATGGTGTGCCTTTATGCGACTGAGCTCATAGCTTTAAATCCTGGCAAACCCCATTTGCCATATCTTTTCTGCAAGAAATGTGTTTCTGCCAAGTATTTACCGTTCAGATGTAAGTACTGCCTTGCTGAGAAGGAACCTCAGTAATACAGATCCTCTCTAGGTAAATATCATATCTTAAATATCTCACAGCAGTCTTCGTTTAATCACTTCTACAAAGTTTTTGTTCAACCACCGAGCCGAACTTTTGTTTTAATCATAATATTTTGTTTTTAGCATCACAAATTGCAACTTTAATAACTAAGAGGAGTAGCCCAAGAGGGTCTTAGCCAAGGAGGAAGGATCCCACCAAAGCCTCCAACCAATAAAGAAAACGGAAAATATCAAGATTACAGTTATGATAGCAATGAAGTTGGCTATCGTGAGACGAGGAGGTTCCTCTAAATATGTTCTCTTCTTGTATGCTTCAAAAGCCCGTGATTCTAACGCTATCTGGAACCCATCTGCCCAGTAGTAAAGGGGAATGAAACGTAATGCGGTTCCTAAGGCCACTATTATAGCCATCCAAGCAATAGGGGCACCATAAGGAGTACGAGCATGTATACTGCACTAGATTGTGTGGTCATCTTTCTTATCTCCTCTCCTTGAGAAAAACCTGATGACTAATGCAATTACTCCAACAATTAGTGGAAGTAGCTACGGAAAGAGTTATAAATGAGACAGAATTTGTAGGGGTTTTCTGCTATCCTCTGGGTGGACTCACAGGAGCTAAGGTTGGAGGGATCAACTACAAGAATGTAAGAGCGACGGTAAATCATAAGTACTGTCCATCCCTCAAAAGCATAGTTCCGGATTCTAAAGTTCCTAAAGAAGCTCGTTCAGCATTTGAGTTTCCTTTGGTTGGACTTGACTCTAGAAATTTAAAGGTTGCAATGTTCGTCGCCTTAGAAGCGTTTTCGACAGTTCCAGGTGTACTGGAGGTTACAGCTCCTAAATCCGAGGGTTGTTGGGGAACGAAAAAGTATATTTGCATGATATAGTCTCACTATTACATAAAAGATAAGATTACCGATGCGATAGGCTACAGAAATGTGCTGTAAATTTTACCACGGATTTGAAAGCAGTTTCTCTAAAATATTATCATGAACCCTACCAGCTCTGTACATCCTCCCAGTTCTGGTGTCATATAAGCATAGCTCGGCCATAATGAAACCATATCCTTCTTTTGCAAGCCTTATCAAGTCATATTTTGGATCTATGTACTTCTTCTCAACAACTGCTAGTTGATAGAACGATTTACCGAAGGAATTTGGGTTATTCTCAATAACTGTTTCTTCTGCAATCCTCTGAAGATCCTCTCCTTCTTTTGAGTAAATCCAAGCATGCAATACACCACCATGCCTTACCATATCATCGGCCCAGGGGCAAGGTTCTCTAAATACTCTAGGCGATATGGGGGCTATCGGCGTTATCGTCATCATAGCTTCTATTCTATCGTAGGAGATGCCGTAATACTCAGTCAATCTCCAAAACCCATCTTCCATCGTCCGAGCAGAGACCTGTACGGAGCCTACTATCGAGTTTGTGGGTGTGACTATGAGATAGAGATTCTCTGGACTCACTCCACAGGCACTTGCTAATTTTTCTGTAACAGCTTCATCTGGGAGATCTTTGCCACGAGGCTGGACTAATAGCACGGCAACGTTCCCCTCATCTTTATAGTCCAGCTTGGCATATACTTTCTCTGGCTTCTGCCTTAAGGCCTTTCCAGGTCCCGATACCCATGCCGTATACTCATTCACTTCCACATGAGGCGGATGTATTACCTCGGGCCAAACGTAGTAAGATATTCCGATTATAGCAGGAAGATCAGTGTAGGCAACGATAGCTGGCAGATATATGCTACCGTACTTAGCCATGATTACTTTTGCTTCACCAAATCCGCATAATGCAGCCCTTGTCACATACTCTGCTGCCTTAAATCCTCCTTTCACATTAACTCCAGTATCTATAATTGTTACGTGATTCTTGAGCTCAAGAACATCAATATCTAACGAATCCTTCTTTTGTATCATCTCTCTGACCACCTGAAGGGATTGCTCATTAACGCTTACTCCCTTTAGACGCTTAATTGAGACCTTATCAGACATACTTTCCCCCAAACAGCTACAAGAGGAATAACTTTAAACTTTTTGAGAGATAGTCCACGTAACCTAAATTTGAGTCGCACCTACTCGCCAACTACTTCTCTGAATACCCTAAGGAAGTTTAACCCAAGTATCTTCTTTATCTCGCCCTCAGAATACCCTCTTTCAATCAGACCTTTCGTTAGATTTGGGAGATCTGTAATAGTTCTAAGTTCTTTGGGCCAGGTATATATTCTGCCATCTATCTTAATCAGCACCCTTCTAGTTACTGGAAATTCTGCCCATCCCTCGGCAAAGTCTAGCCCTATTCCGACATGGTTTACTCCCACTAAGTTTACTACATAATCAATACAATCAAGGACTCTTTCAATGGTGCAATTTCTATCTGGATCCCTACATAGCATCCTCGGAAATGCTGTTACACCAATTACACCTCCTTTCTCAGCTAAAGCCATTATTTCCTCATCTGTCTTATTCTGATACACATCTAAGATGTTGCGGGGATTGCAATGAGACGCTATCACTGGATCTCTTGAAAGTTCTATGGCCTCTAAAACGCTTTTTCTTCCGACATGAGCCAAATCTATCAATATATTGAGTCTATTTAATTCCTTAACAAGTTCAACTCCCCATTCGCTCAGCCCAGAATCTGTCCTTTCTTTACATCCATCAGCAGCTATATTCCTGAAATGATAACTTAACTGAATTATTCTTACACCTAGATTCTCATATATTCGTAAGAATCTTAAATCTCCTTCTAATGGAGCTATATTCTGAAAGCCAGCAATTATGCCAACTTTTCCTTCTTTCTTAGCCTCTAATATTTCTCTTGCTGATGTTACAAACGTTGCTATATCCTTGTTCTCATCTATGAGATCCTGAAGATCTAATAGTCTCATTACAGTCTCGCGGAAACTATGGTTCATAGCAACGGTATAATTTATAGCAGTTACACCTGCGCTCGATAATTTTTCAAAATATTCTCTGCATAGTAAGGAAGAATTTAGCATATCAACTATTATAGCCTCATTATGAAGTTCTAAAACTCCCTTTGCTTTGGAAGGCACAAACAGGTCATGACATCTTTAACATTTAAATTTGAGTAGGCGCTTGTGGCAGCGATTTTAGCAAGCGCTGTTAGTGGAGAACGCAGAGCAGAGATAAAGGAACCAGGAGGAATAAAGAAACCCTCTAAAGCGCAGCAGAATTGTTGCAGCATAACTTTTGAGAGAGCGCTAAAGAATAAGCTGCTTTGCAACCATAAAAACGAGGTAATGAAGATAGAGCCATTTGGGTTCTGGGAAGGTAATTTATATAGCGTTGTTACAGGGACTGCTGTAAATTAAGAGAGTATGAGGACAATCTATTCTCTAGTAAGGAATATCATAGGTGTATAAGGTATAACTATCGGTTCTGTAACAAGAGCTTCTTCCTTTCATATGCCAGAATTTTCCTTAGCCTTAAATTAAATTAATTAAGCATTTTCATCTGTTTAGAGGTGATCTCTTTGGGTCAATTTCACGGAGCATCACCTGATAAGGTAACAAAAATGTATAGGATTATGTTACTGATAAGGTGTGTCGAGGAGAAATTAAAAGAGTTGAACATCGAGGGGCTAATTCCGGGCTTTCTCCATTTAAGCATCGGACAAGAAGCCGTAGCTGCAGGAGTAATGGCTGCTTTGAAAGATGGTGATTACATACTTAGTACGCACAGGGGACATGGACATTGTTTGGCTAAAGGCATGAGTGAATACATGTTATTTGCCGAGATACTAGGGAAAGTCGAGGGTTGCTGCATGGGAAAGGGTGGTTCAATGCACCTATGCGATGTAAAACACGGAATAATGGGGACAAATGGTGTTGTGGGAGCGAATATTCCTTTAGCAGCCGGCATAGCCTTCGCCCTAAAATACAAGGGAGAAGAGGGAGTCGTTGCATGTTTCTTTGGAGATGGAGCAAGCAATACAGGAGCTTTTCATGAAGGACTTAACCTAGCTGCAGTATGGAAACTTCCTGTCATATACGTATGCGAGAACAACCTTTACGCCATCTCGACACGAATAACAAGGGTAACCTTAATTCAGGACATAGCAGAGAGAGCTTCTTCTTATGGAATGCCTGGGGTTGTTGTGGACGGAATGGATCCTCTGGCTGTTTATGAGGCAACCTTAAAGGCAGTAAAACGAGCCAGAAATGGAGAGGGCCCAACTCTCATAGAATGCAAGACCTATAGATTCTGCGGTTCCTACGCAGCTGAACCTCCTGCTGTTGAGAGACTGTACAGGAGCGAGGAAGAAGTAAAAGAGCACATGAAGAGAGATCCCATCAAAAAAGTGGAGAAGTTGCTCATTGAATCAGGATACTTAACTGAAGTGGAGATTGCATCCCTTAAGGAGGATATTAAGGCGAGAGTAAAAGATTCTGTAGAGAAGGCGAAGGCTGCACCCAAACCCTCTGTCGAAATCGCTTTTAGCCATCTATATCCTGAGAGGGAGGAGATTCCAGTCGATCTAGAGGAGCTTTCTGGCGAACTTGTAGAACTGCCCATGAATGAGACGATTAGAATTACTCTTAGGGAGGAAATGCGGAAAGATAAGAGAATAGTGCTCATGGGTGAAGACATTGGGGTTCTTGGCGGAGATTTCAGGGTAACTAAGGGATTGCTCGAAGAATTTGGAGAGAGGAGAGTTCTGGATACTCCGATTTCAGAGACTGGTTTCGTAGGTTTAGCTATAGGAGCCGCTATGGCTGGGCTAAAACCGGTTGTGGAGATAATGTTCGTCGATTTTGCAGGTGCTTGCATGGATCAAATAATGAATCAGGCTGCAAAACTCAGCTATATGTATGCTGGGCAGATAAGAATACCTCTTGTTATCAGAGCAGCATGTGGAGGAGGGATTAGGGCTGCTGCTCAACATTCACAAGTCTTAAGTTCGATATTCAGCCACATACCTGGGCTAAAAGTTGTGATGCCAAGTAATCCATGCGATGCAAGAGGATTATTGAAGAGTGCGCTCAAAGAGAACTGTCCAGTTATTTTCCTAGAACACAAACTTCTCTATGGAGTCTTGGGTCCTGTTCCGATGGGCGAGTACTATATCCCTATTGGTAAGGCAAAGGTTGTTAGAAAGGGTTCAGATGCCACAGTAGTGGCATCTGGACTCATGGTTAATAGAGCCTTAGAAGCTGCTAAGAATTTAGATGAGAGAGGGATTAGCATCGAAGTAATAGATCTGAGAACCATCTCTCCTATAGATAGAGAGACTATTGTCAATTCTGTTAAGCACACAGGTCGATTGGTAATCGTAGAGGAGGACTGGGCACCTTGCAGCATATCAAGTGAGGTGGCTGCCATAGTAGCTGAGGGACCTTTTGACAGCCTATTATCTCCTGTGAAGAGGGTAACGACGCCTTTCTATCCGATGCCTTATAACCCAGAGTTAGAGGACTCGATGATTCCAAGCGTCAAAAAGATAGTGTCTGCCGTGGAGGAGGTGATGGACATCCTATGAGCGCTAGTGGTCTCCGCTTAAGGGGTAAGGTTGCTATTATAACAGGAGCTGGGTCAGGTATAGGTAGGGCAACAGCTTTGCTCTTTGCTGAGGAGGGGGCTAAAGTGGTGATATGTGATATTGCAGAGAGCGGGGCTGAAGTATGTAAGGAAATAACCGAGAAAGGGGGAGAAGCTATATTCATAAGAGCTGATGTTTCTAAGGTGGAAGACGTGGCTTATCTCATTAAAAAGACCATTGAAGGGTACGGGAGATTGGATGTATTAATTAACAATGCAGGCATACCGTCCCGCGGAACTGTGCTCGATATAGCAGTAGCTGAATGGGATCGTGTGCTAGATGTTAATCTAAAAGGAGCTTTCCTCTGCAGCAAATATGCTATACCTGAGATGATAAAGGGCGGTGGGGGGGTCATAGTGAACGTAGCCTCTGTCCTAGGGCTCGTAGGAGGGAAAGGAGAAGTGGCCTACTGTACATCGAAAGGAGGCCTGATAGCTCTTACCAAGGCATTAGCCTTGGATTTCGCTGAGTATAAGATTCGAGTAAACTGCATCTGTCCAGGATCCGTTGAAACTCCAATGAGGCAAAGAATAATGGCTCAAAAAACTCCTGAAGAGCGCAGAGCTGTAGAATTGAAGATACCAATTAAAAGAGTAGCCAAGCCAGAGGAGATCGCTCGTGCCATCCTCTTCCTAGCCTCTGAAGAATCAAGCTATATGACTGGGTCTGTCCTTGTAGTTGACGGCGGATGGACAGCAAGATAGATGAGGCATTGTGTTTATCGAGCGATAACAGTAGAAACAGTGCGCTAACCCTTTATAGTTTCCGCGTCAGTTTAGGAAATTATAACGGAATCTTGAATCTATAGACATGTTCTCCCCTAATTTATGAGCTCACACGTAGTCAAAGCAACTAGGAATGAACGTATTTTCTAGCGGCGTCTTCTGCCTTCTTAATGATTTCAAGATTCCTTGTAAGACCCTCTATGGGATCTTGGGCTCCGCTTTCAAATATCAAGATCCCATCATATTTGTGTTCTACTAGAAGTCGAAGAATGCCAACCAAGTCCAAGTTCCCTTCTCCCAAAGGAAGGTGGAATAGTTCCGAATTAGGGCCCGTATTGTCGCTTAGATGCACATGTATCACCCTATCAATTACTTGATAGAGGAAATTGACAGGATCTGAACAAGTGTTAGCGTGTGCAGCATCAAATGTTATCCCCACGTTCTGCAAGTTTATTGCATCTACCAGTTCTAACATTACCTCTGGAGTGGTAGCAAACTGATCTGGTCTAGAGTCCGTGTTCTCCAGTCCAACTCTTATCCCAAGTTCCTTGGCTTCCTGACAAACTTCCTCGAGTGATTCTATTGCTTTCTCAATGTAAATACGATCTGGAATTCTAAGGCTTGCCCTTCTCCCTGGGTGTATGACAACAAGCTCGGCTTCCAACTCAGCAGCCAAATAAACGCTTTTCATTAGCAGAAGTTTAGACTCACGTCTTATCCACGGATTGAGGCCAGCTATGTTCATATCATGGCAGGGAGCGTGAATTGTGCAATTTATCCCGTTTTTCTTCAGCAAACTCAAGATTTCTGAGGTCTCTCTTTCCATCCAGGTACGGGAACATAGAGGGATGATCCATCCACAGTTCAAATACCTCATAACCCATCTTTGAGAGCCCATAGATTGCGTCTTCTACGCTAAGATTCCACAGAGCACCTTGCCCGAATCCCAGCCTCCAGCCTCTCAACTTATTTCCCCCATGGCTCTACAATCACTTTCAGGCCGTTTCTTGATTTTGCAGTCTCTATAGCCTCCTTTATCTGGTCTAGAGGGAATCTGTGGGATATTATCTTATTTAGTTTCATCTTTCCTGCAGAAAGAAGTCTAACTGCTTGAGCAAAATGGTTCGCTGTTCTTCCCTCGATTCCCACAAGTGCTATCTCTTTGTGATGTATTATGTTTGGATCGAAGGACAGTTTGATTGGGGGATAGGCAGCAGCAAAGAAAACTATTGTTCCTCTTTTTGCTGAAGCATTTAAGGCCTGATGAAAGACAGACTCTCCCAAAAAGGTCATTATTACGGCGTTTGCCCCCTTTCCATCGGTAAGGCTTTTCACCTTTTCTACAATATCTACTTTGGTCGGGTCTATGGCTTCCTCGGCCCCCAACTCTAAGGCTTTCTCCCTCCTAAATTCAAGAGGCTCGCTTACTATTGCTCGAACTCCCATGTTGTTAAGTAGCTGAACGAACATCAGACCTATTGGTCCTGAACCTACAACGAGAACAGAATCTCCAAGCTGGATATCATATATTTTTTCTATAGCGTTTATGCAACAAGCCAAGGGCTCGCATAGGGCAGCTTCATCGAGAGCAACCGAATCAGGAAGCTTGTGCATGTACTTCTCCGGCATCTTAAAGTATTCAGCGAAACCATTGGGAAGAGGACCTTTTCTCCTCTCACAAAGATTGTCAGCCCCTCTCCTGCAGTAGTAGCAGGAATTGCACCTCCAAATAGCGTCAACAGCTACTTTATCACCAGTTTTTAGGGATTGAACATCCTCGCCCACCTCGACCACGATGCCAGAAATTTCGTGCCCTATTGGGCAAGGCGTATATGGTAGGAATAACCCTTCATATATCCTTATGTCAAATGGGCAAACTCCACAAGCTTGTATCCTTATAATAACATCATCTGGTTTCCCTATTGAAGGATCGGTGGTCTCTATCGTCCTTACATCTTTAGGACCGAAAACAAAGGAAGCTTTCATATTACCTGCATACCTTTTCCTGCTTTATGATAAAAAGTTAGAGGGTATACCTCTGATTTTTAGTTCCGTTAATCTTAGCCATAACCTTCTTTTGATTTACCATCCATGCCTATGCCTGAACTCCTCTAATTCCATCCAAGATTCGTCTGAGGAAAGAGATCCCTTAAGATATTCCCTGACTACCTCTCTGACATTACCTTGAACTCCGATTATTACTTCAATTCCTAATGAATCAAAGAATGCACGCGCTCTCCTCCCCACATCATAGGCAAGTATCACGTTAACCCCTTTTTGTTTTAGAAAGGTAGGGATATCACCTGGAGAATGCTCTATTAAAGGATTCTTGATGGCCTCCACTCCTCTTATTTTCTCCGTTCTTTATTTTAACTAAAGTGAAGAAGGGAGTTCTGCAAAAATGTGGACTAACTTCTGAATCGAGTCCTCGTTCGTCTGCACTAGGAACAGCTATTTTCATCCTATTCGCCGTTTTGCTCGGGACCTTCTATAGTTAAAAAGACCACCTAATAGTGTGAAGAGTATTTCTAGTGCGCCATGGGAAACGCTAAAAAGAGAAAGGCTGGTACAATTTTTGAAGGGATGTTCCCTTGTCAAACAACTTCAAGATCGCGGTAGCACTTGGACTCTTAGCTCTCCTGTTTTTGGTTCTTATGCCAAAGCTCCTTTGGAATCGCCTTAGAAGAGGCTATAATTTAACAACTTTTCGATCAGATAACCTTAGTTATCAAAAATTGAAGGAACTTAGCGGTGCTGAGATCTTAGTCCTTGTAGACAATGAGCCAAGCAATTCCAACTTTGAATTAAAAGCTGCATGGGGAATTTCTTTATACGTGAAGGCTCAAAACGTTTCATTCCTGTTTGACACAGGTCCAAGTCCTGAAGTATTGGAGCACAATTGCAAGGTTCTAGGAGTTGATTTGAGCAATATATCCTTCGTTTTCATCTCACATGAGCACGGAGATCACACCGGAGGACTTCCATATGTTGCAAAGGTAGCTCCAAGCGTACCTGTGTATGTTCCATCTGGGATGAGCTCCTCCGTTCGGAGAGGGATAGAGAGGCTTGGTTTTAACGTTGTTGAAGTGAAAGGCCCTCAACAAATGTTGGAAGGAATTGCAAGCACTGGTCCTCTTATGAGCGGATCTTTAGCTGAACATGGTCTCATCTTGAACTTACAAGGGAAAGGTATGGTCCTATTAGTCGGTTGTGCTCATCCAGGGGTTGATAGGATGTTGTTGAATGCTACCAATTTCTCAGAGGAGGTCTTTGGGGTTATTGGAGGATTTCATCTCATGGGAGCAAGCGAGACAAGGTTAGAACAGATAGCTAAGGTTTTTGATGAACTCAGTCTTCAACTAATTGTTCCATTACATTGTTCTGGGAAAACTGCAAAGAGTTTCTTTAAAGAACATTTTCCCCAGGCGTATCTAGACGCCCAGACAGGTAGTTTTCTGAAATTGGGTCCATGAAGAAGCCTGACTCTATTGCTTCGCAGGAATATGGACTATTTTGTCTCCAGTTCTGCCAATCTTTTCTCCAAGTCCTCAAGTTGTCTCTTGAGCATGTCTCTTTGTTGTTTGAGCAACTTTATCTGATCTTCCTTGCTCGTTGGAGCCATGGGAGGCATCATAGTCGTTGGAGGCATCGTTGGAGCCTGTGGGTAAGGCAAGGGAGTAGTTGGAGCTGTTGGTGGAACCATACCGTACTGGAAAATTGGAGGTAGTCCTCCTGGTGATCTACCAAGCCAACCTGGTGAATAACCGAATCTTACCCATCCTGGAAGGCCTGTAGCATAATACATCCTTCTCCATCTGTATCCCATATCCATCACCATTTATGTGATTATGCTAACAAATATTTAAGGATTCCTGTTCTCGCTTAGAATCTCCACAGGCTGTTTAGAAGACAGCATCTGTTCCATTGCAACTATAACCTTATCCGATAACACATGTTCCAATTTGCATGCTTCCATCTTAGATTCTTTTCTTGATAGACCTAGGATTTCCTCTAAAAATCTCTGTATCAACAAATTCTTTCGCTGTATCTGTAAAGCTTGTCTGAACCCTTTCGCTTTCAATCTAGCTCCTATTCCAGGTTTATAATCCACTAGATCAAGTTCATGAAGTCTTCTAAACATTTCTGTGACTGATGGCGGCTTTATGTTTAATCTAGTAGCCACTTCAGTGGTTCTGATGTATCTGCGGTCCCCGCCTTTTTCAAAGAGCGTCTTTAGATAATCCTCTATTGCTCTCTTTGAGCACTTACTCATTGCTATCAATAAATTGGGATAATGCACATTATTATATTTTTTGGATTTTAGTTTAAAGAATAATGGTAAACATAGTATACGGTCCAGTTCCCTCTTGGAGACTGGGAAGAAGCCTAGGAATAGACGCAACGCTTCTACCCAAGGCTTGTACTTTTGATTGTGTGTATTGTCAGCTTGGTAAAACCATCAGAAAGCTATCCTCTCCAAAAGAGCTAAATCCAGTTATCGGAGTTGAAGAGCTGATTAAGCAGTTAGAACGTAAGATAGAGAAGGTTGGTCCTGATTCGATAGATTTCATCACCTTCTCAGGAACTGGGGAACCTACTCTCAATCCTAACATTGGAAACATGATCTCTGCTGTGAAAAGATTGATCCCTTTCAAACCGGTTGCTGTTCTAACGAATTCGTCCTTAGTGTACTTGGATGAAGTTAGAAATGCGCTCTCAAATGCAGACCTGGTATCCTTTAAGCTAGATGCAGCAGATCAGCAGACATTTGAAGAAATAAACAGACCTGTTGCCAACATTCCAAACATAAAGGAAATCATTGAAAGTATTAAGAAATTCAAAGCTGGTCATCATGGAATACTTGCCCTCCAGATCATGTTAGTCGATAGCATCAAGCCTGATTTCAGGGTTAATTTCAAGGGAGAGGCACTGAACTGCTTAATTGAGGGTATTGCTGAAATACAACCGGATCAAATTCAGCTAAACACTCCAACTAGACCTGTGATGGAGAAACACATCAAACCCGTCAATTCTACTATACTAAGTGCTGTAGAGGAGAGAATCAAGGAAGTAACTCCGGAATCAGAGGTAATAAGGGTCGATGAAGAGAGAGTTCCACTAAAATCGATAAAAAGAGAAAAGAAGCCTATAGAAGAGCTAAGGGGAGATATACTTGCTCTGTTAAAGAGAAGACCCTGTCGAGCAGTTGACATATCCATTGCATTAGGAACTGAGAAAAGAGAAATTGAAGCAATCGTAAGATCAATGGTTAAAGAAGGAGTAATTATAGAGATAAGAAGTGAAAGAGGGACTTACTATACTTACTCAAGTTGAAACCTTGCACTACATGGTACACAGAGGATCGAGAACCATCCTTAAATATTTGTTAGCATAATCACATAAATGGTGATGGATATGGGGTGGGTGCAAGGAAGGTGGATCGGAAGGAGATGGTGGTACTACCCGCCTGTTGCGCTTCCATTAGCAAGTAGAGGGTATATTTACATAGGACCCTGTAGATGTGGCTTTGGACCGAACGCATTTTACCTCACTCCAACTGGACAGATCGTCCATGCTTGGCAACTGACCGGTCTAGCTTTCCCTGGATTTTTGCCATGGACAATGACACCCATATCTGAGAGAAACATGCTTGAAACTGAGAAGAAGATGTTAGAGGAAGAACTTAGGTACATAGAAGAGAGATTGAAACAGATTGGGGGCGAGTAACATGAGATGGGGAAGATGGTTCAGACCATTTAGGGGTTGGCGTGGAGGACCCTTTTATTGGACCGTTCCTCCTTGCTATTATCTCTTCTACCCAGCATATTCAGTATATAGAGTTCCTTGGCCTCTAGCTTATCGCCAATACGGTTATTTCTTTTGGTGATGTAAAATGGTTGAGAAAATAGTGGTAGCCAGCCAGGGGCTTGGAGGTCTGGATGATTATGTGTCTCCAGTTTTTGCAAGATGCAACAGCTTCACCGTAGTGGAAGTTGAGGATGGACATGTTCTAGAAGTCACTACGCTAAATAATCCCTCAAAATTGGCACCATCTGGAGCAGGAATACAGGCAGCCCAGTTCATTGCTTCTACGGGGTCTAAGGTTGTAATTGCAGGTAACTTCGGGCCTAATGCACTCACCGCACTCTCTTATATGGGAATAAGAGCGGTAACTGCTGCTTATGGTTTCAAAGTAAGAGAAGCCGTTGAGAAATATTTAGAGGGAAGCTTGCAAACTCGCGGTATTAGACCACCTATGGTACCAGCCCCCGGATTGCTACAAGTACCATCCTATACTCCAACGTTACCAAAGGAGAAGGAAATTGAAATGTTGAGGGCAAGGATGGGTTTCATCAAAAGGAGGCTTAGGGAAATAGAGGATAGACTTAAAGAGTTAGGTGAGAAGGAAGAAGGGTGATTTTTTGGAAAGAATAGTTGTTTCTTCAAGCCCTCCAGGAGGGCTAGATAGCTTAGTAGATTATAGATTTGCTAGGTGCAGCCACTTCACAGTGGTAGATGTAGAAAACGGTAAGATCATTAACGTAAGTGTAGTACCAAACCAATCTGCCATGACTCCTCATGGAGCAGGAATACAGGCAGCCCAGGTTGTGGCATCACTAGGGGCTCAAGTAGTTATAACTGGAAACGTCGGGCCCAATGCCTTTTCCTCGTTGCAAAGTTTAGGTATTAAAATCTACTTAGGAGCAGGAGGAATAAGCGTTAAAGATGCCATTATGAGGTACTTATCCGGCTCTCTCAGCCCCGCTTCTGGACCAGGATCGCCTGGCAGAGGAATGGGGAGAGGCATGGGCAGGGGTATGGGCACAGGTAGAGGAAGACGGTGGTAGCTGCCGCGAGGATTCCTACAAATTGATTGTAGGATAATTGGGTTGCGGACCTTGAGTTGGAGGCGAGAGGAAGTTGTACTCAAGCTACTTGTCTGAAATTCAATTGCCAAAAGAAACTCAAATGGACTCGAACAGAGAAGGACCGAAAGTCATAGCAGTTACTGGAGGTAAGGGAGGCACCGGAAAAACAACAATTGCTGTAAACCTTGCCTTCTACTTCTCACAGGCTGGCAGAAAGGTCCTACTAGCTGATTGTGATGTCGACGCTCCAAGTGTCGCAACGGTTCTTGGAGTCGAGATGGAGAACGGAGAAGAGGTAAGACAATTCCTCCCTATTTTTGATGAGAACAAGTGCATACGCTGTGGAGAATGCTCAAGAGCATGCAGAATGCACGCAATACTTCACGTTCCTGATAAAACGCCAGTTTTGTTCCCTGAATTGTGTTTAGGCTGCAGGGCATGTGCTATCGTATGTCCTACAGATGCAGTTCTAGATGGAAGAAAAGTCGTCGGATGGGTCTATGAAGCAAAAGCATATGGAATAGATTTGCTCATAGGCGAATTAAAGCTGAACGAGAGAGAGTCCGAGGCAATAATAAAGAAGGTAAAGGAGAAGGCAATGCGTTTATCAGAAGAGAGAGGATATGACCTCATTATCATAGATACAGCCCCTGGAGCTCATTGCGACGTAGCTTTATCGTTAAAGGATTCGGATTTTGTGCTCGCTGTGACTGAACCTACTCCCTTTGGGATGCATGATTTAGACCTGATACTTGAGTTAGCTAACTTGTTAAAACTGAGGCATGCAATTGTGGTGAACAGGGCTGATCTCCCAGGAGATCATCAACTTTTGAAGGAGATCTGTGAGAAAAATTCTTCTAGATTGATTGGAGAGGTTCCTGTAGATGATAAAGTAGTGCGGAGCCATATAATGTCAAGACCTTTACTGTTGGACTTTCCAGATAGTCCAGCAACAAAGGCGATCCTAGATCTTGCAAAAGAAATAGAGGAGGAGCTTGGCCTATGAAGGAAGTCGTAATAGTGAGCGGGAAAGGAGGAGTAGGGAAAACTACAGTATCAGCCTCTCTAGGATGGTTAATGGCAGAGAGAATGAAGCTGGTGATGGTAGATGTGGATGTGGACGCTCCTAACCTTTCTTTGGTAATTGGTGGCTCTCTAAAGAATTCGCTAATGATAGAAGCTGCTGAAAAGGCATTTGTTTTTGAGGAAAAATGCAAAGGTTGCGGAATCTGCTCAGAAAAATGTCCAGAGGAAGCTATTCAGATAATTGGGCACAAAGCCGTTGTTTCAAGCTTATTCTGCAGTGGATGTGGGGTTTGCTCTTTGGTTTGCCCTGAAAAGGCGATTGAATTGAGATTAGTTGCTAACGGAAGGCTCAATCTATACGAGAGTCATTCTGGATCTGTATTACTCGTAGGAAAACTGATGATCGGGGAATCTGGCTCAGGAAAACTTGTGTCCGAAGTCAAAGAGAGAGCAAGGCAAGTGGCTAAGGAGAAAGGCGCGGATTTGGTGCTAATAGATGGTCCTCCTGGTGCAGGGTGCCCAGCGATTTCGGCAGTTTCAGGGGCTACTCATGCAATAATGGTTACAGAGCCAATACCTGCGGCCTTTAAAAATCTCAAGAGGATTTTTTCAATAATAAGACATTTTGGGGCAAATCCAGGTCTAATAATCAATAAAGCCGACTTGTATGAACCAATAAAGCAAGAAGAGATTTACTTTGCTAAGAAGGAGGGCATAGAAGTGCTAGGCGAGATACCCATGGATAACTCGGTTCCACAATCTCTAGCCTTAGGTATGCCAGTTGTCAGTGCATTTCCTGATGCTCCAGCTTCTATAGCTATTAAAAAGATCTTTGAAAATCTGATAAATTTCTTAGAGGGTTAATCCTCTGTTTCCTCCTCCCTTAACATAACAGGGGCTTGTGGCACTATGAACAGCTCTCTTCCTTCGGAAATTGCTTTTATTATCTTTTTCCTTCCACTTGCGACTAACCTCCAAACAGTCCCACGAGAGACTCCCATTCTCTTAGCTGCTTCCTCCTGACTGAGATCTTCTCCGTCTACAAGTCTAAGGGCTTCAAACTCGTCGTATGATAGCAAGATTGGTTCCTTTGGCTCCATAATCGCCCCTTGAGGAAGAAAGGGCGCGAAATGTCTTATTGAGGGTATTTCACTGATCCATCTTGGCTTCCATGGTCTTCCTCTTCTCCTATGCAATCCCCTCTTAGGTCCTCTTTCCGGAGCAATCAGTTCTATCGCCAAGAATTAAAAAGCTGTTTCTCTTTTTAAAAGGATCCTTTTCACACCCTTAACAAAATGTGTTTACAGAGTTCTAGATTCTTATAACTCACTTAGATGCTAAGTACGCACTCCTGATAAAGTCTCTTAAATGAAGCATGATGTACCAAATATTGTAAGGAACCCTCAATTCTGATTTCGCATCATGTTGAGAAAGTTAGGTTAACCTAAACCTTTATATGTTAGGCAAGCCTAACTTCATCATGTGTGTTACCGGTGTCCAATCTTTCGCTACTGCATGAAGCGCTCTAGGGGGGATGCTATGGATAAAGATCAGGGAGTTAGGAAGCTTAGCACGTTAAATGTGGGAGATAGAGGTATAGTAGTTAATCTAGCTGGAAAAGGAGCTATTATCAAAAGACTAATTGAAATGGGCCTAGTTAGGGGTGAAGAGGTCAAGGTAACAGACAAATCTCCACTTGGGGATCCCATAGAAGTTGAAGTGAAGGGATACAGGCTCTCTTTGAGGAGGAAAGATGAGGCTGATCACGTCTTCGTGGAGGTGGTAGACTAGCTTGTACAAGCAAGCACCCATCTCAATGTCAATGCTTCCATCAGGATCCAGATGCGTTGTTAGGGGCATAGTTGCTGGTAGGGGGCTTATTAAGAGATTAGTTGAATTGGGATTAGAGCCAGGATCCACTGTAAAAGTTGTCAGAAATGAGAGAGGGCCTCTTCTAATAGAGATAAAGGGCTCTAGGCTTGCTTTGAGCAGAGGTATAGCTTCAAAGGTGCTTGTGGAGGTGTCTTGATGAAGAGGATACGCGTTGCCCTTGCTGGAAATCCAAATGTTGGAAAGTCTGTTATCTTCAACGCCTTAACGGGGGGAAGGCAGCACGTAGGTAATTGGCCAGGGAAGACCATTGAAAAGAAGGAAGGAATTTGCTACCATAGGGGATATGAGCTATACATAGTGGATCTCCCAGGAATATACAGTCTAACAACTTTTTCACCAGAAGAACTCATAGCTCGCGACTACATCTTAAACGAGAAGCCTGATGTAGTGGTTAACATAGTTGATGCCTCTAACCTTAGAAGGAACCTCTATCTCAGCATTCAGCTCATGGAATTAGGAGCAAGGCTCATAATTGCCCTTAACAAGAGTGATCTAGCTGAATCGCTTGGATATGAGATAGACGAGAAGAGGTTAGAGAAAAACTTGGGAGTTCCCGTTGTTCCTACAGTAGCCACTAGGAAAATAGGCTTACAGGAACTTTGCGACAAGATAGTTGAAGTTGTTGAGAGAGGGGCTCCTCCTTCATCCATAACTTACCCTGAAATAGTAGAAGCAGAGATTGAGAGGATAAGAAAGGTGTTAGAAAAGGATCCAATGATAAGAGAGAGCTATAACACAAGATGGCTTGCTATAAAGCTGTTAGAAGGAGATGAAGAAGCTGAGCGAAGGATATTAGCTAAATTAAAAGGTGGTTAATTTGGAAGAATTAAGAAAGGTCCTAAATGAAGCTAAGAATAGGTTAATTGAGAGTTTTGGCCTTGAACCGGATGTTCTTCTTCCAGATATAAGGTATAGAGTGATAGAGGAAATAGTAAGTACATCAATCATTAGAGAGAAGGTAGAACTCACGCTAACTGATGTTATAGATGATGCTATTCTGAATAAGTACTTGGGAATACCGGTATTCCTCAGCTTGGCTTGGATGATGTTCCAGTTCACTTTCTCAGTAGCTGCACCAATAGTTGACGCTGTCGACATGTTTTTCAGCTGGATAGGCGAAATTATAGGCGAGTATATCTCTAACAGCTTTCTGGCTTCTTTCCTTGCCGATGGGATTGTTGGGGGCCTTGGAACAATTTTAGTTTTCGTTCCAAACATATTTTTCCTTTTTTTGGCCCTTTCAGCATTGGAGGACTCTGGATACTTGGCCAGAGTCGCATTCATCTTTGATAGATTGATGAGAAAATTTAGACTAAGCGGCAGATCGATAATACCTCATCTGATAGGTTTCGGATGTAATGTACCTGGAGTTATGGCAACCAGAACAATAGCTGGAGAGAATGAAAGGATCCTAACTGCTATTACTAATCCGCTAATATCGTGCAGCGCAAGACTTCCAGTATATGTGCTCTTTGCTGGAGTTTTCTTCCCAGATAATAGCCCTACTATAATATTCTCGCTTTATATGCTCGGCATAGTGCTAGCATTCCTGATAAGCTTTGTTGTAGGAAGATTCTTCTTGAAAGGAAAGCCCTCTCCTCTTATAATGGAATTACCAGAGTACTCAATGCCCGAAACCAGAACTCTGTTGATGCACATGTGGGAAAGAGGCATAATGTTTGTAAAGAAGGCTGGAACTGTTATATTGGCGGGAGTCATTGCTATATGGGCACTGAGCAACCTGCCGCTAGGAGTTAAAAGCGTAGAAGAATCGTATCTGGGAATACTAGGTCATATAATGGAGCCTTTGTTCAAACCATTCGGCTGGGATTGGAGAATAGCTGTTTCCATAGTCTTCGGCTTTGTAGCTAAGGAGATCGTCGTAGGTGCTCTAGGCATGATATATGGTGTTGAGGAAGAGGCCCTTGAACATGTCATATCTCAAACCATGACTCCTTTGTCAGCTTACGCCTTTATGACCTTTGTACTAATATATGTGCCGTGTGTTGCGACACTGGCTGCTATAAAGGGAGAGCTTGGCTGGAAATGGGCAATTTTCTCCGCAATTTATGAGGTAATTCTGGCATATCTGGTTGCTCTAATGATTATGGTTATTGGAGGGGTGATGTTGAGTTGAAAAGAGCTTTGATCTTATATAGCATCCTGTTAAGCCTTATATTCATTTTCTATGGATCGATGGATCTTCTTTGCGGCATTGTTAGATGGTTCATGCCTGCACGTGCGCTTCCAGACTTGGTCCAGACCTCATTGAGTTTCGATTTGGGGAGAGGCAGGGTCCCTGCAATTACGCTCGACCCTGGCATGGGCCTGAGTCTCCTTGTGATCGGATTCTCCCTCTTATATGGAGGACTTGGCAGCTTGAAAGGGAAGTTAAAGGGTGGAGAGAGCTTTTTCCTGGCGGGATCGATTTTAGCGTTAATTCTACTTGTGCTTCAAGTCCTGATATTATTTGCAAACGGAGTAGAAACCTATGCATTAAGGATCGAGGACTTTTCCGGATGGACGCCCCTGGAAGATCTCAATGAAGGCCTTGTTCTCGGCCTTCTGGCAATACCAACTTTAAGTTCGTCTGCTAAGAGGCTCAGATCTTTAAGAAAAACTGGATACCAAAAAGACTGAGAGAAAAGCTGCCTTTAACTGCTGTGAGGTAGTCCATCCTCCTTCGCCGCCTTTCAAAAACTAGCTATATCCTAAAGATTTTTATTGAGTGTTACTTTTTTGAAGAAAGGTGTTACATGATTCTCACTAAGGACGCCTTTGGGATAAAAAGCCTAATATTCAGGAAGGCATTCAAGGCTACTTTCAAGAGACAAAGCCAAGAGATCATCAAAAACCTCTTAAGGGAAGGCTTCGTTGGAAAGGAGGTGGGAATTTACATCCATTTTCCTTTCTGCAGGGGACTTTGCCCAGCTTGTCCTTATGTTAGGTACCTCTGGGATGATTTATTAGTGAAATCCTATCTAAGGTCCCTTAAGCTTGAAATAAGTGCCTATAGAGATCTATTGCAGGACTTGGAGCTTAAAATAACCGAAGTTCATGTTGGAGGAGGCACTCCAAGCTGCCTCGACCCGAAACAGTACAAGGAAATAATCGAGGCCCTTGGAGAGAGCTTCAGTCTAGAAGGAGCTAGCATAGGGATAGAGGCCAATCCAGAGGATTTAACCGAAGAGAGGATCTATGCCTTGATGGAGGCAGGAGTAAATGAATTGAGCTTGGGAGTCCAATCCTTCTTTAGGGAAAACATTAGACTTCTAGGAAGGAGGCACAGCGTGGAGGACTCGATAGATGCAATTGAGAACCTTGAAGGAGCTGGATTTAGAAGCGTAAACATTGACATGATGTACATGCTTCCAGGTCAGACAATCGAGGACTGGGTTGAGGACCTTAGGATCGCACTAGAGTTTGAACCAGCCCAGATAACCGCCTATCCTTTGTTAGTAGTCTCTTACAGGCCCATGTATAAGATGATGATGGAAAGGAGGGTTCAGAAGCAACCAAGCATGAGAGAATTCAAGAAGATGTACTACGAAGCTATTAACACCCTTGAGGAGGCAGGTTATACTCAAGTCAGGTATTATTCGTTCTCCAAGATCCCTTGGGAATATAGCACCGTCGAGAAAGAAATGACTGGCCCCTTACTGGCCTTTGGCCCTGGAGCAATGGGTTTTCCAGGTAAATGCGAGTACATTAACACTTGTTCAGTTAGGGGGTACGTGAAAAGCTTGTCTAGGGGCAGACTGCCTGTAGCTGGCATAAGAGAGGTTAATAAGGAGGAGAGAGGGATAAGATGGATATCTGAGAGATTAAGTGCTTTAGAGCTGAAATTTGAAGGTTTTAAGAACGAGTTTGGGGAGGAGTTCTGGGATTTCGTTAAGAGGACTGGTTTTAGTAAGTCCTTATTCATTCAAAGACTATTAGGACACATCAAAATCTATTCTGACAGGATAGAGCTCACTAAGAAAGGGTTATTTTCTAGAAACCTAGGGGGCTGGGCCTTTGTCCTTTCAGTTCCATGCAGGATAGTAGAAGAGTACCTGAGGACTCCTTGGCCAAGAGAGGTTACTGTTCCATAAGGTTATAAAAAACAGTTTGCCAACTCAATAGTAGGCTTCATGCCCTACAATTCCTTGTCATGAGCCAGATGAGCCCCTTATTTCCTCCAAAATCTCTTTTGCTCTATCTAATCTTATCTTTTTCTCTCTTATCAGCCTCTCAACTACTAGATCTACCTCTTCTGGCTTAGCGCCAGCAGCCATAGCCACGTTTCTTGCGTGAAGTTTCATGTGCCCTGCTTGTATTCCTTCCGTTGCTAGTGCTCTGATGGCTGCGAAGTTCTGGGCCAGACCTAATGATACCATTACCTGAGCAAGTTCTCTTGCCGATTTTACTCCAAGGATCTTTAGGCAAAGCTTTGCTATCGGATGAACCCCAGTTATGCCGCCTACGGTTCCAACCGCAATTGGCATCTCCAGATAGCCCTCAAGGTCCCCGTTCTCATTCTTCCACCACCTAGTTAATGAGGTGTATCTGCCGTTACGTGCGGCATAGGCATGTGCACCGGCCTCGAGCGCTCTAGTATCTTGGCCAGTTGCCCTAGCCAAAGCAACGATGCCGTTCATAATGCCTTTATTGTGCGTGCATGCTCTGTAAGGATCGTTTGCAGCAAAAGCGTAAGCAGCTATTATTCCATCAACAACCTCCTCCCCACCAATAGCTTCCTTCTTAAATACGGCTCTAGCCCTAGCTATTCTCCTGTCAGCCAAGTTAGATATGATCCTTAGGTATACCCTCCCTCCAGTAAGTCTCTCTATTGTAGGAGCAACGGCTTCTGCCATTGTGTTAACGGCATTTGCTCCCATCGCATCTCTAACATCTACTAGGAGATGTGTTATTACCATAGGGCCTACTTGCGTCTTCAAAATTCTAACTTCTAGATCCTTCGCCCCCCCACCAAGTTTCACTAGGATGGGGTCCTGTTCATTTGCTATCTCTAGAATTTGATCCTTATTCTCAAGTATGATTCTCTTTGCCTCCTCCGGATCCTTGACGTCTACGAGCTGAACTTGACCAATCATGATTGGTTCTGTCGTCTCTGCGAAGAAACCTCCCCCCGGAAGGGCCATTTTAGCCGCGTTGCTTGCAGCTGCGACTACAGAAGGCTCCTCTATTGCCATGGGTATCAAATAATCCTTTCCGTTTATCTTGAAGTTAACTGCAATCCCTAATGGAAGGGGCCATGTACCTATCACATTCTCTATCATGCGATCTGCAACCTCTAACTCCAAGTTACCTGTCTTGAGGAGGAGCTCAGCCTCTTCATCTGTTAAATCAGCAAATTCCTTCACAATCTTAACTCTTTCTTCGAGCGGAAGTTTGTAAAATCCCGGAATTCTAGAGGTCTTCATATAAATCGCTGTGGACTCCCGGATGTATTTTAAAAGTTGTGGATTAAAAGTGGAAAATCGTCTTTCTTATAATATCTGAGATATTGGATTGCTTTTAGCTCTCATTGGATCCTAATAAGATTAGTTAAGTGTTATATTGGGATTTCCTTAGCCATCGTAAGCGCAAGAACTGCCATCTTCGCGTAAAGGTTGTTTTCTGCCTGTTCGTATATTATGGAGTTCGGTCCATCCATGACATCGTCCGTAGCTTCCTCGCCCCTGAAGACGGGTAGCACGTGGGTAACGAAAGCTGGTTTTGCCATTAAATCGTCTACATGATGTTGTTCAAGCCTCCAGTTCTTGTACTTGTTGTGAATCTCTAGCTCCCTCTCTGGGCCAAATGCAGTGGCTCCAACCTTCTGAAGTTCCCAAGTTACCCAGCTTCTCGGAAACACAACATTTGCTCCTCTTAGTCCTTCCTCAAAGTCGTGAACTATCTCGAAGGATCCTCCGGCATCTTCAGCGTTCTTCTTTGCCATTTCAACTACTCTAGGATCTAAATCAAACCCTGGCGGGTGCGCTACTGTTACGTCCATACCAAACCTAGATGCAATGAGCACCTCTGATTGGATGCTACAGAGACCCCTTAGCTTGCTTGAATATGCCCAAGTTATGGTGTACTTCTTACCTTGAAGCTCCCCTAGCTTCTCTATGACTGTCATTATGTCTCCTAGAGCCTGAGTTGGATGATATGTATCGTCCGCCATGTTAATGACCGGAACTTTTGCCACTTCCGCGAACTGCCTCATTATCTTCTGTCCTTCCCCATACTTGAAGTCTATCGCTTTATCAAGAACTCTGACACCAATTCCATCCCCATATAGGTCGTACATCTTGGCTACATCCTTAACGGCCTCTCCCGCCCTTATTCTAGTGGTAGTCACATCAATGTAAGGAGCATGCCCACCAAGCAACTCCATTCCTGCCTCAAATGCCCCCCTAGTTCTCGTTGAAGGGGCATAGAATATCATGAAGAAGACTTTTCTATCGAGAATCCTTGGAGGTTTCTCTCCCTTTTGTATCAGGGCTTTAAGCTTCTCAGCCAGCTTAATTACCTCAACAAGCTCATCAAGAGTCCATTCCTGCGTAGTTATGAGATCTTTCCCATATAATTCGCTCATACAAAATACCTCCACACTCGCATTATCTCTAGAAAATCGGGCTTACTCTTAATATTATGCTAACATCTTCTTAGGCCCCAAGTTCCCTCAAATAAGAATCTACAACCTCTATCTTTGGTTCAATTACTGGTGGAAGTCCCATGTGCTCAGATACTACCTCGGGATCCTTTAGTCCGCTTCCAGTGATCTCCACGACTACGAGGTCTCCGCTATCAACGACTCCCCTCTCCAACAGCTTTATCAATCCAGCTAACGATGCAACCCCAGAAGGCTCGGCAAAGATCCCTTCTTCCTTAGCCAGCATCTTTTGTGCTTCTAGTATCTCCTCATTTGTTACAGACACTGCTGTTCCTTCAGATTCTCTTATAGCCCTCAGTGCCGCATCACCATCCCAAGGAAATGGGTCTTCGAGTCCTGTAGCTATGGTCTCAGGCTTACCCCACGGCTCTATCTCAAATGGACCTTTTCCTTGCTCATGGGCCCTTACTAAAGGAGCACAGCCAGTTGACTGCACTGCAACTATCTTTGGAAGGGAGCTTATGAAGCCTAGGTTTTTGAACTCCTTGAAGCCCTTCCAGTTCCCTGCGAGCAGACCACCACCTCCAACTGGAATGAACAACCAGTCTGGAGCTTCCCAGTTAAGTTGTTCGCATACTTCATAAGCCATCGTCTTATTTCCCTCGAACTGATAGGGGTTGAAAGGTCCAAAGCTAGGACAGGGATACCACCCGTATTTCCTGCTTGTTTCTAGCATCATCTTTACCGTTGGATCCTCTTCCTCCCCCCACCTTAACCTCACAACTTTTGCCCCGTATAGCATCAGTTGAGCAACCTTCCCAGCCCCAGCAAAATGCGGAACGAATGTAACGCAATCTATGTTTGCCTTTGCACAGAAAGCTGCTAGAGCCGCTGCAGCATTTCCTGAAGATGCTATCACTGCAGTTTTTACACCAAATTCGATGCCCTTTGCTACTCCAACGCTCATAGGCCTGTCCTTGAACGACCAAGTCGGATTTCTGGTCTCGTCCTTTGCATATAGATTTCTAAGGCCTATTGCACGCCCAAGATCTTCACATTTAATCAAAGGAGTATTTCCCTCGCCCAAATCTACAACCCTAGTCCCTTCTTTTATTGGCAGAAGTTCCCTGTACTTCCAAGTTCCTCCTTTCCTCCTGACAAGTTCATCTTTAGTCAGCACACTCGATATTGCGTCGTAATCATAATAGATATCCAGCCTGCCGTCCAGCTTGCTGCAGTAGAAAACCTTCTCATCGGGATCATGCTCTTCTCCACATCTAGCACATTTCAACTTTTCAACGAACATCTCTCCTCTCACAATGATTGACAAACTTTTAATTTATGATTGAGATGCGACTCTGTTCTCAAGATCTTCGGGAGCAAACCAATGATTTCACAGGAGGGAAAACCTATGAAAGGTAAAAGATTGCTAATAGCATTGGGAGGAAATGCGATAAAGCAGGCTCATGAAAGGGGGACTTACGAGGAGCAGTTGAAAAACATCGACATAACATGCACCCATATAGTGGAGATCATAAAGAGAGGGTATAGAGTGGCTATAACCCATGGCAACGGTCCTCAGGTCGGTGCTTTGTTAATTCAGCAAGAAGAGGCCGCAGAGCGTGTGCCACCGCAGCCTATGGATGTATGTGGTGCGATGACCCAAGGTCAAATAGGTTACATGCTACAGCAGACCCTACAAAACAAGCTGAAGGCACTAGGGTTGAAAGTGCCCGTCGCCACGGTCGTGACTCAAGTCCTCGTGAACAAGGACGATCCTGACTTCCAAGACCCACATAAGCCAGTAGGACCTTTCTACGATTACGAGACAGCCACGAAGTACCAGAAGGAGAAGGGTTACTTCATTAGAAAGGTGAAGCCCAATGGTGAGAAACCCTACAGGAGGGTTGTTCCCTCTCCAGACCCTATTAGGACTATAGAAGCGGAGCCCATAAAACTACTTTATGACAATGGAGTGGTGGTAATAGCATCTGGCGGTGGAGGAATTCCTGTAATCGACGATAACGGAATGTTGAAAGGTGTAGAAGCAGTCATTGACAAGGATCTAGCAGGAGAGAGAATGGCAGAGGTTATAGGCGCAGAGATATTCATGATACTAACCGACGTGGAGAAGGTAAAGTTGAATTATGGTAAGCCAAATGAGAAGGATATAGACAGGATGACGGTATCCGAAGCCAAGAAGTACCTTGAGGAGGGGCATTTCCTACCAGGAAGCATGGGACCAAAGGTTAAGGCTTGCATAAGGTTCATAGAGGAAGCCCATGGTGAGAAAGCAATAATCACATCGCTAAACAAGGCTGTAGAGGCATTAGAAGGTAAAACAGGAACAGTAATAGTTCCAGATTAATCCAAGTCCTCAACAACCTTGAGGCACTCAGCTGGACACCACTCAATGCAGGCCCCACATAGGGTACACTTTATCGCTACTCTTCTAGTGGGATGTATCTTTATTGCTCCATATGGACAAGCATTTAGACAAGCAGCACAACCGTCGCACTTATCTGCGTTAACCATTATGACGCCCCTTGAGTCTCGATATATGGCTTCTCTTTGGCAGGCCTTCATGCACATGGCATCTTCGCAATTCCTACACGCAATAAGTATATCCAGGTGATCTTGAGTTATTGCCCCGATACGCGCCCTGTTCGGATCCAATACCTTATCGAAAGTAAAAGAGCAGGCTAGTACGCAAAGTTTGCATCCAGAACACTCGAGAGGATCTGCATATATGTATTTAGGCAACTAAACACCTCATAACACCGAACTTCAACTTTTGGCTAGCGGAGCAAATGTATACCTGTATCCAGTTTGGGATTTCCTGTGATAATATTACGCGAATTTGTTGCCGTTAATTCGTAAAAAACCTCCTCATTGGAAGCTCTGCTTAATCCTTCAATTGCTTCTTGATTCCGATGTAATATAATTCAATATTTTTAACTCCAGATTAAGGAAACAACCGATGCCAATGAAATTCCCGGTATACTTAGACAACATGAGAGCGACCAAAGTCGATCCTCTGGTTATTGAAGAGATGGTAAAGTACATGCAGGAGATCTATGCAGCTCCTGGAGGAGAGTTTGGTCATAGCATGGAAGAAGAGGCTGCAGAAGCATTAGAAAAGGCAAGACAGAAGATAGCAAGGAAAATAGGGGCGAAGCCAGAGGAAATAGTCTTCACATCTGGTAGAGTGGAGAGCAACAACCTTGCAATCAAAGGCACCGTTCTGGCATCTGGAAAAAAGGGAAAAGTCATTTCATCAAGAATAGAGGAAAGTTCCGTGTTGAGGAGCTTGGAAAGCCTTGGAAAGATGGGTTTTAACCCGATGTTGGCTCCTGTAGATTCCGAGGGATTTGTAAAGCAGGAGAACCTTTCAGAAATGTTATCTGGAGCTATTCTAGGCTCAATTCAATTTGTAAATCCTGAAATCGGAACAATTCAAGATTTGAAGGCCATAGGAGATCTTTTCGAAGAAAAGAATGTAATATTTCACAGCGACGCCTCTTGGGGATTCTGTAAGGTAGATATCGACGTTAGGAAGATAAATGTTGACCTTCTAACCCTTTCATCAGGGCTAATTCACGGCCCCAAAGGGGTGGGTGCCCTGTATGTAAGAGAAGGTATCAAGCTCCAGCCCCTATTTGATGGAGCTCCAAGGGAGTTCGGTTTAAGACCTGGGATGGAAGACGTGCCAAGCATAGTGGGTTTTGCCAAGGCAGTTGAACTGATAACAGAAGAGGACATTGCCCGTATGAAGAGATTAAGGGACAAACTGATGGATATTCTCTTAGAGATCCCAGATACAAAGCTAAATGGTCCTAAAGGGGACAGAAGAGTTTGCAATAACGTAAATGTCTCCTTCTTTGGAGTTGAAGGTGAGACAATACTTTTGAAGGCCAGCATGAAGAACTTGTTCTTAAATACTGGTTCAGCTTGTTACAGCAGAGAACTTCTGCCTAGCCACGTGATATTAGCTACTGGAGGCTCGTTTGAGCAGTCCCATGGCTCGGTAACCCTAGGCCTCAGTAAATGGACAACTGAGCAGGAGATATTTTATGCCAAGGAAGTTTTGGAGGAAATAGTAAGGGAAATGAGAAGCATCAGTCCACTCTATCGGAGGTCTTAAACATGGAAATAGCTGGGGGGGCAAAGGAGTTGTGGAAAAGGGTTGGTTACACCGAGAAAGTGATAGACCACTTCATGAACCCGAGAAATGTAGGAGAAATGAAGGACGCTGACGTCTCCTCAACTGTTGGAAGCGTCGCTTGCGGAGACATGATAAAGATCTTCCTTAAGATCGATGAATCCGACAGGATAGAGAAGATCTCATTTCTTTCTTATGGTTGTGCTTCCAACATAGCTACTACTTCTGTTATGACTGAGTTGGTGAAGGGCAAGTCGCTTGAAGAGGCAAAGAAGCTTTCCTTCAAAGAAATAGTTGAGGAACTAGGGGGTCTTCCTGCCATAAAGTATCACTGTGCGGTGCTGTCAATAGCTGGATTGAGGACGGCTATAGCAAAGTATGAGGTGAAGAAGGGTAGAAGACCTCTTGACGAGGACTTCGTCATGACGTTGCTTAAGGGAGTTTTGGATCCAATGACTGGCAGAGACATAGTTAGCATGGGAAAGGTTAAATCTGTTAGCGTTCATGATGGAGCCATAGATATAGAGCTAGATATGTCGGGAGAAGACGAGATATCCAAAGTAATAAGAGCTGAGATCTTGGACGCTTTCGAAGGGTTGGATGTTAGCCTTAATGTGAAGTTAAAGAGTTAGTGCTTAATCCTTGATATTATAAGGTTATATATCTCTTCAGCTGCTTTTAGGGCCTCTTTTGTACTATCTATGCCTTTTATCATCAGCTTTCCGTTTGAAAACAGGCTGAACTCTTTACCCTTTCCTACGAAAGCTATCATTACTCCTGAAACCAACCCAAGCCTATAGCCAGCCTTTTCTAGTAGAGGAGCAAGCTCCCTTAAGTTCAGATCCATCTTCTCGTCTGGCGTCACCTTATAGTAGTCGCCTGCAGCACAGGGCTTGACCACCTTGGGCAAGGCGATCACCCTATGTATTCAGTCGATATTTCTCCCTTCTTAGCGGGCTTGGGTATCTCCTTGCTCTTTAACTCCTCATCCAGCTTCTTTAAGGTAGCACCTAAGGCATTGTATAAAGCTCTAGCAGTTTCAGGAAGGAGGACTATCTCTGCAACCATCTGCCCTCTCAAAACGTCAACAAAGCCCAGCCTTACAACCCCTTCTTTCTTGACATCTCCGTCTCTAGATACTGCTTTAATCGATATTCCTACCATAGCTTCATCCGCAAACACCGGAGTTATTGTCGAGGGGGTTTCCCTTATCTGAATTTTCTTCCTTTGCATATCAATGCAAGTACATGTTTTGTGTATAAAATCCCTCTGGAGCCAAACAACCTTAAAACCTGAGAGGGTCCAAATTCATGATGCCTGAAGGTGAGGAAGATCTAGAGGAGGCTATTACCATCAGTAAGAGAGGAAAGAGGGAGTTAAGGACGGTACATTCAAGAGGAA
>Ga0180300_10000045_pt1 | contig 39862 bp, 33 predicted proteins | sample GuaBasSediGuay15_FD_121798 | JGI IMG/M metagenome (GOLD analysis project Ga0180300, IMG submission 121798) | Subseafloor sediment microbial communities from Guaymas Basin, Gulf of California, Mexico - Guay15, Core 4569-2, 21-24 cm | ecosystem: Environmental > Aquatic > Marine > Hydrothermal...
CCTTAAATCTTCTCTTATTGATTTTCTGAAATTTAAGTATAGATTCTTATTTTCGGGATGCATTAGATAGATCTCCCAGCGATAACCGACCCAAATATATCCTACCCCAACAATTAGGCCTAAGACCGCTCCTAAAATCGTCATCAATCCTCTCTTGGGGAATTTAGGCCTTTGGGGGATATCACCATAATCGAGAACTGTTAGAACTGGAGTATCTCTAACCTCAGTGATTTTCGCCTGTTCGTACATTTGGAGGAGATAAGAATAGATTTCTTCACTAATCCTGAGATCTCGATAGATGCGGAGATATTCCAATTCAATATTAGGGACACCCTTTAAGGGCACCGCAGAGCCGATTCCAAAACCATCGATATTCTGTTTAGTTTCGATTTCATTCAGTTTCTTTTTTAAAGCCGCTATTTGCCTTTTTAACTCTATAAGTTTGGGATTACCGGCTTTCAAGTAATCTTTTTTCATTCGATATTCGACTTCTTTGGCCTGCAATAAAGCTTTAAGTTGAGCATATGAACCTATTGCAACTTTGATTTCCTCAGGGGGGAGAATGATCTTATGCGCAATCTGAAATTCCTTAAGAGAATCTTCATAAGCCTTCATCATCTTTTCAGCCTCCTGCACCCTTTTCTCTAAGAATATTCGCTCATATCTACCGCGGGTCATGCTACTCCATTTCAGAAAACTATCCAATCCTGTGATATATGTATCGACAATTCTCTTTGCCATCTTCGGATCCCGATCCTTTACCTCAATTACCACCATATCCTCAGGAGTCACATCAATCTTGGTTGAGCTTGTTAACACTTTTATGATATCATCTATTTTCTCGGATGGTATTCGATAATGTTGTGCCAGGCCACACTGCTTTATAACATATTCCTGAATCGTCCGGCTCTTAAGAACAGCAGACATAATATCCCCACTACTGGCACCCAAAGCCAAACCTGCCGCGCGGGCCATGCGGGTAATTCGACTCTCGGCTCCGCCTCCGGTCACAGAACCGAGAAAAGCAGCTAAAGAACCTAATGGTGAGGATGAAACCGACGGTAGTATCCTACCACTTGAAACATAAACTGGGGTGGCAATAAATGAATATATCAGGAAAGTTATAGCAAATGAGATTGTGAAATAGTAGATCAATAGCCGATTATCAATAATTAATTTTATGAGAGATACCCTATTTCTCTTCCGTTGACGCATGCCTATGAGACTACCTTCTCACCGCGATGTAGGTCAACCAAGAGAGAGTGATCGTGGTGAGGACCTGGCCAATTGTGAGGTAATCCTGCCAGAACTTGAGCATTTGACGAGGAACATAGATCTTATCTCCGGGTTCAATAACCAGATCTGAATTGTAGGTAATTCTTTCTCCTTTCCGGTAGATTGAAGCCTTCTTTAGATTGGCCACATCGGTAGGACCGCCAGCCATTCCAATATAATCACTTGCTGTAAGGCCGGGTTGATAATCGAAGGCGCCAGGGGAGGTAACTTCTCCCTCGACATAAACCTCTGCAGCAATAACCGGAACGATTACAATATCACCGTCTTCAAGAAGAGGATCGAAAAGGGTATCACCCAACAGAGCTTGCTTCAGATCTATATTTATCTTCACTTCACCGGATGAAGTCTTTCTAAGAATGTAGGTAGCGGCAAGATCAGCCCATGGAGTTGGACCTCCTGCCTTCCTGATGATATCTGAAATACGCTCTCCAGGAAGGAGTTCATAAATTCCCTCAGAAATCCTTTGACGTTCCCCGGTCATCTCTGCAGTTAGAAGCTTATACTCTCCCCGACCAAAAACTGCGCCCCGAACGAAAACCTTCCTTTCCATAGGTGGGACATAGATGACATCACCGTCCTTTACTATTGGATTAGCTGAGAGATCACCACTATTTTCGAACTTCTCAATATTTGCGATGATTATCGTATCCTTCCTTATCACCCGTACCCGGGCCCGGGAACCTAATGGTGCGAACCCTTCCACAGAATCGATCAACTCCGAGACTCTTGTTACTGGTGAGGCATAGGCAATGCCTGGGTTATTAACCTCACCGGTAATATAAACAATAAATTGCCTCAGAGTGACCAGAGTGATCTTCACCTTCGGCCTTTTATAATACTTCCTGAACGTTTCCTCCAACCTCTTTTCCGCTTCTTTTATCTTCAATCCCCAGATCGATACCGCATCAACAAAATCAAAAATGGATTCAGTTTGTCCAGGGATAGTTGAAGGGAACTCCTTTGTCGGCACCATAATAGCAAATTTTCCCTCGGGAGAGACGTAACCCGAGTAGGCATAGGCTGTAGGACCCGATACAGTAACCAAAATATAATCGCCCGGCATTAGCACATATTCCTCTGTAACCACCGGCTTTTCTAAACCCAATGGGGGTGCCATTACAGCTGTCGGCTGTTGAGCTACCAATAGAAAGGGTAGCAAGATAAGAATAAAGCGGACCATGGGTTATGATATCTTTTTCTTCTCTTTTGTCAACCTCGAAAGATACCCGATTAATTTTTTCGTCTCAATCGGTCTTTTGAGATCAACCATGAATATATCCCACTGTCTTCGGATCTTACTAACAAAATAGATCTTCCCCTCTCTGATATCAGCCTTCGGATGATAATCCTCCCTCCGATTCCGGGTCAGGGTGAGAACTCTATCCTTCTTAAGATCGTAAAGATAGAGATCCCAGTCCCTACCACCTCTGCCCTGATAGACAATTCGATAACTGTCGACGAAACAGGGATGTCTCACATCGACCATCGGTAGCACCTTCTTTACTTTCCCCTTCAAATCGGCAATGACAATCCGCTCTGCCCCCTTTATCTTACTCACATAGATAATCCGCTTACCATCCGGAGTAAAACTGGCATCACCGTCCAAATAATCGTTCCTGGTAATCGGTCTGGTTTCACCAGTCTCAAGATCCATGAGATGGATATCCCAGTCACCATCGATATGAGAACAGTAGAGTAACCTGAGACCTTCACGATCGGACCCGGTGGGATAGTCCCCCTCATCATTGTTGGTCAACCTTCTGATCTTCCGATTCTTGAAGGAATAACAATAGATCTCCTCTTCCCGATCAAAACCGGCACTAAAGCAGATACCCTCTTTGACCGGGACTGGATTGGACTTCCACCCCCCACCCCTGATAACCCTTCTACTCTTTCTTCCTTTTAATAAATAGATATCCGAACGGCGATACCGATCCGAGGCAAAGTAGACACCCGACTTCGCAGGATAAGGGGAGTACTCATTGGATCTGGTTCTGGTTAATCGAACAATCCGATAGGGCTCAAGGCCGCACAGTTCGGCAAGATTAACCTTGATCTCCTCGGATTCGGCTTTAAGAGAATCGAGTTCGTAGAGCTTGAGATAAGCCCGTGATGCCCCCAGGAGCGAATCGAGACCGATGTATGCCTGGCAGAGTCGATAGTAGAGATCCGGATTCAGCGAATCACTTCTGAGCGCTCTGGTTATCGTTTTCACTGCTTCCTGAAATTTTCCTTTCTCAATCAATTCCGAAGCCTTCTCTACCGATGTCTTCTTTTTGCAGGCAAGGAGAATAGAGAAGATTAGAGCAACTCTAAGATATCTTGACATATTCGATCGAGCCTCCCCTTCATCCTCTCGGTCAACTGATCGCCAAATCTGGTATCGGTGATACCGATCCCGAAGATTGTGATTTTTTTGGGGAAATCACGATAGAGCATCTCTCCTAAACGGAGTAGATTACCGATATCATGGATGTGGGTTAAGGTTTTGGAACAGGGTAGATCATCTACCCGATAACGGCGCACCTCACCCTCTGGAATACCGAATGCCCCATCGATGATAACCGCCTCATCATAACCACGAAGAGATAGTAAATCCTCGGGGAGAAAGAGTCTTATTTTCACTACGGCATCGAATCGATCTTTAAGCCGATCCGCTACCACCAATCCAACACCATCGTCGGTCCGCTCCTGATTACCGATCCCGATTAGGATTCTCCTCAATTGGTCCCAGCTTTTTTATCTCATCAACCATCTCGGTGACCACATTAACAAACTTCTGACCTTCGGCGGCCGAGATCCACTCCAACCGCAATCTCCGAGGATCGATCCCCATTGCTTCAATCACGGAACGGAGAAGGAGATAGCGCCGATAGGTCCGGTAATTACCGGTCTGATAGTGACAGTCACCGAAGTGGCATCCCCCAATGAGAACCCCATCGGCTCCTTTTTTAAAAGCAAGTAGAACATGCTGGGGATCGACACGACTGGAACAGAAGTAACGGATCGGTATCACATTTGGTGGATAGTGGAGTCTTGATGTGCCGGCCAGATCGGCAGCCTGAGCCGTGCACCATTTACAGATAAATGCCACTATCTTCGGTTCAAAGCTATTCAATTTCCCTCCACTACCAAATTTTTGGAGCAACACTTCGCCTTAACTTCGCTGTCGGCTCATCACGAAATCGCCACAATCCCTTCTTGGGGTCTTCAATCACAATCCCAAGCTCGCTGGCCAGACTATCGCTGATCAGGACCTCATCTTCGTGTTCAGAAATACCAACTCTCACCTCCACCGATTCCGATCGCTCGGGGGTAACAACACTAACCACCCCCCTCTTTCCCACACAGTAAATTCTGGTTGTCCCCCCTGCAGTCGAGTACTCCTCAACCCTGGTGCCAGCCGGGAACTCCGGCCATATTCCCAATTTCTTAGCCACAGCAACCGGGATTAGAATCTCTGGTTCTTCTGTTCCATAACCGGTATTCACAATTGCCGCAGTTTTCACCGACCCAGCGCCAAAGCTGAGCTTAACCTTTATCCGGACCATCTACTCTTCTTGGTTGAATAAAGAACCCTATAATCGCGAACCGGAATCAACTTTCCAATCCGCTTCTTTCTTCTAATGCGTTTGAGATGGCCAATCCGTTTCTTGCGAGCCCCCACCTCACTCAATCGCCACCTCCACCATCTTCTCAACCTGACCATCGGTCAGATTCTTCTGCTGAGATGCACCACTGGGGCAGGCAGCGATGCAACAACCACACCCTTCACAGAGGACCTCATTCACTTTGGCAATGAGTTTTTCCGGATCTTTCTCCCGGGCATCGTAGGGACAGACGGTGATGCAGATACCGCATCCGCTGCAGAGATCTTCATCGACTGTGGCCACGGTCGGCTCAAAATGGACCTCCTTCTGGGAGAGGAAGGCGATAACCTTACTCGCCGCCCCCGACGCCTGGGCCACAGTCTCCGGGATATCCTTTGGTCCCTGGATCGCACCGGCGAGATAGACACCGGCGGTCATCGTCTCAACCGGTCTCAGCTTCGGATGGGCCTCATTGTAGAAACCATTCTCATCGAATGTGATCCGGAACTTTTTGGCCAGCTCCTCGGCATCGAATCTCGGCACGATCCCGGTAGCCAGAACGACCAGATCGGCCTCGATCTCAACCTTCTTTCCGATCAAGGTATCAACACCCCAGACGATAACCTTACCGTTCTCCTCAAAGACCTTGGAGACCTTCCCTCTGAGGTAGAGAACACCTTCATCGGTTGCCCGCTTGTAGAACTCCTCAAACCCTTTTCCCGGGGTCCGAACATCAATATAGAAGATTATCGCCTCACCATCATGGACCCGATGTTTATAAAGCATCGCATGTTTTGCGGTATACATGCAGCAGATCTTTGAACAGTAAGGGAGATGATTCTCCGGATCCCTCGAACCGGCACACTGGATGAATACCACCCGCTTGGGCACCTTCCCATCCGATGGCCTTCTCACCTCACCACCGGTTGGGCCCGATGCGGAGAGCAACCGTTCGAACTGGAGGCCGTTAATAACATTCTTCAGACTGCCGAACCCATACTCGGTCAATTTCTCAGTCGGATAGAGGTCGTAACCGGTCGCAACCACAATCGCTCCGACATCGAACTCGAGGATCTGATCCCGGATCGAGTGGTCGATCGCATCCGGTTCACAGACCTTGTAACACTCCAAGCACTCACAGCAGACTGCGCAATTGAGACACCGGGATGCCTCAGATTTGGCCAACTCCTCATCAAACCCCTTCTCAACCTCGACAAAGCTTCCCCGTTCACCAAGCGGGATCTTGGGCATCTCGGCCCTCGATTTTCGGGCGACCTTACCAAGACGCTCGGGTTCGGGACGGGCTACAGGAAATTCCCGCTTGGGCAGCTTTTCTCCGGTCAGATAGCTATGGATGGCATCAGCCGCCTTATGTCCAGCCGCCACCGCCTCGATTACCGTGGCCGGACCGGAGACGAGGTCCCCACCGGCAAAGATACCTGTTACCGAAGTCTGGAGTGTCTCGGGATCGACCACCAGGGTTCCCCACCTGGTCCTTTCGAACTCTTCCCCCAGGAAATCGGTCCTGGGCGACTGGGAGATGGCGACGATGACATTATCGACCTCGATCCTGAATTCGCTACCCGGGATCGGGATCGGCCTCCTTCTCCCTGAGGCATCTGGTTCACCCAGTTCCATCCGGATGCACTCAACACCGGTGAGACGGTCGGTCCCGAGGAACTTCACCGGTGAGACCAAAAACTCAATCTTCACCCCTTCGTTTAATGCCTCTTCAACCTCCCAGGGGTTGGCCGGCATCTCCCGACGAGAACGGCGGTAGAGGATGGTCACCTCCGATCCCAGCCTCTTGGCAACCCGGGCCGCATCGATCGCCGCATTACCACCACCAATGACTGCCACCCTTCTACCCAGCTTCACCTCCTCCTTGAGGTTGACCCGTTTTAAGAAGCTGACACAGGGCAAGACCCCGGGAAGGTCCTCGCCTTCGATCTTCAACCTGATCTCGTCATGAGCACCGGTGGCGATGAAGACCGCTTTATATTTCGATCTCAGTTCATCAATTGTTACCGTCTCCCCCACCTTCACCCCGGTCTTGATCTCAACACCAAAGGATCTGATATAATCGATGTCCTTCTTGATCGCATCCCTGGGCAGTCTGAATTCGGGAATACCCAGGACCAAGAGACCACCGACCACATCTTCGGCCTCGAAGATTGTCACCCGATAATTCCGCTTCGCCAGAAAATAGGCGCAGGATAGTCCGGCGGGACCGGATCCAACCACTGCGATCTCGGGACCGGTTGGTTGCTTGGGCTCCAATGGATACTCCCCGAAATCGGCAATGAATCGTTTGAGTGATGCGATGGCGATAGGCTCATCAACCTCCTTCCGGGCACATTCGGTCTCACAGGGATGGTTACAGACCCGACCGCAGACACTGGCCAAGGGGTTTGCCTCCCGTTCCAGCTTCAATGCCTCCTGATACTTGCCCGCTCGGATCAGGGCCACATATCCCTGGACATTTACCCCGGCCGGACAGGCAGAACGGCAGGGAGGGTGTCCTAACCAGCTGATCGTAAACTTATTGGGAACCGCCTGAGGGAAGGGACGGAAGACCGCATGCCTCTTACTCAACCCCTCATCAAACTCACTTTCAACCTCTACCGGGCAGACCAGCTCACACTCGCCGCAGCCATTACATTTCTCCCAGTCGATGAACGGGCTCTTCTTCCTAATCTTAACCTTAAAATTACCGACATAGCCGGAGATCTCCTCAACCTCCGCATAGGTGAGGAGCCTGATCTTCTCATTCTGGGCCACCTCCACCATCTTGGGTGTGAGGATGCACTGGGAACAGTCGAGGGTGGGGAAGGTCTCCGAGAGCTGGGCCATATGGCCACCGATCGATGGGGTCCTCTCGACCAGGATCGTCTCAATGCCAGCATTGGCGATGTCGAGGGCAGCCTGGATTCCAGCGATTCCACCACCAACAACCAGTGCCCTTGGGATGGGGGTAATCTTTATCGGCTCCAAGGGCTCATCCCGCTTCACCTTCTCAACAATCGTCTTGATTACTGCAATCGCCTTCTTCGTCCCCCGCTCCTTCTCCTCAACCGTCCAGCTCACCTGCTCCCTGATATTGGCAATCTCACAAAGGTAACGATTCAGTCCGGCCCGGGCAACCGTATTTCGGAAGGTATTCTCGTGGAGGGTAGGAGAGCAACAGGCTACCACAACCGCATCGAGGGACTTCTCTTTTATCCTCTGGATAATCAACTCCTGTCCGGGATCGGAACACATATACTGATAGTGTTCCGCATGAACGATACCAGAATAACCCTTGAAGAACTCCACTACCTTATCGACATCGACCGTCGAGGCAATATTTATGCCACAATGGCAGACAAAAAGTCCTACCCTCTCTCTCATCTCATCACCACCTTTCTGGTAGTTCACTATCTCTCTCCTTGTCCGGGGGATCATCGGTAAATCTCCATCTCCCGATATCAACCCGGATCAGGCTTATCCCAAGAGCACCGATCGCTTTATCGTTTAGAAGAACTTCCCGATCGAACCCACTGACAAGTAGTTTTGCCTTGATCGGCTTCGACTCTCGATCACCGGCCTTAACCCTTATCGTTGCTTCCCCCAGGGCTTTAAAGGGCAAAACACCTTTGAAGGTCTTATACTCAATCGACTTGAGGCTATTGAACATCTCCCCCCATTCCGATCTGCCCAGCTGTTCCGGTAACAGGACCTCGGGTTCTTCAGTTTCATAACCAGTATTCGCAATCGCCACCGTTTCTATCGCCTTATGACCGAATTCAATAAGGATCTTAACCCTTACCGCCATCTTTCTTCACCTTCGTGATCCTGCCGATCCGAGGGTATATCACTCTGATGATTCTACCGATTCGAGGCTCCAAGACCCTCGTGATTCGGCCAATCCTGCGTTCTTCATCCTGAGTAACCATCCCCGATCTTCTCCCTCAGGTAGGGTTCAACTGGAACCTTATTGGTGGTGAAGCTGATCCTTTCCAAGCCAAGGAAAAGGGCAAGGAGCTGGGTGAAGTAGAAGACCGGGATCGGCTCAAGCCCCTCCTTTTTGAGTTCGGCCTGAAACTTATCCAGATTATAGTGGCAGAGGGGACAGGAGGTGGCTATCGCCTCCGCACCAAGCCTTTTCACCCCCTCAATGATCCTCCTGACCGCAGCCAAGGTGGCATCCCGGTTCACTAAAACCAGGTAGGAACCACAACACTCTACTTTATGGGGAGAATCAATAACCTCGATCCCGAGGGAGGAGAGGAAATGGTTTAGAATCATCGGATTCTCTTGATCATCGAGTCCGATTTCCCGCTGGGGCCTTAAGAGGTAACAGCCGTAGTAGGGAGCCACCTTGAGCTTAGAGAGATCCTTCTTTTGATATTGCGCCAATCGATCAAAACCGACATCATCCCTCAGAACCTCTAAGAGATGGAGGACTTTCTGATCACCCCGATAGTTCTCATTCAGAAAATCATTCAAGAGGTCGAGCTTCTCCTTATCATTGTTCACCGCATAATTCACCCGTTTCAGAACATGGTAGCAGAAGGAACAGAGTGTCACCAGATCGAGCCCCTCATTCTTGGCCTTGGCCAGAACCCGGAAAGGAGCAATGAGGGGGATCTTGTGATCCTGGGATTGGGGATAGATCGCACCACAACAGTACCAGTGGGGAAGCTCAACCAGCTCAATACCGAGGGCCTGGCATGATCTTCGGGCCGAATCATCAAAATCCTTCGCTTTGTTATAAAGGGTGCAGCCGGGATAGTAAGAGTATCTCATTTAGAATACTTATTGAAACCGCTGACGATTCCCATCGGTGGACATTCGGTGAGAAGCTCCTGATCGATGGTGAGTGGATTGAGATAATCATATTTTTCTCGAAGCCGGATCTCACGAAGCGCTTCCATCACCTCCGGGATCTTAATCCCTCGTGGACAACGGACCTTGCAGGTAAGACATGTAGCACAAAACCATGGGCTGTTAGCCTTCAGGACATCTTCAATCCCGAGCTGGATCGATCTCATCACCATATTGGGGATGAGATCCATATAAGGGGCAAACGGACAACTGGCTGAGCACCGGCCACATTGATAGCAGCTAAGAAGATCTTCTCCCGAGATCTCCAGAATTCGCTCCCGTAGGGGAGACCAGACCTTAACCTTAAGCATGTTAAAAAATTATCCACCTTCCTAAAAATGTCAACAATGATTATCTGTTTACAGCCCTTCTTCAATGGATAAAATTTACCTGTGGAGATCCTCCTTCGACCGGTATCGACTCTCGCCCCATCACTCATCAGCGATCTCATCTCAGATCTTGATGCAATCTCCCCCTGGTCCTTCACCCTTGGTCCTCCAATCCAGAACCTGAATCATGCCTACCTTCCGGATCGTGGTCAGTTCGATGCTGATGGGATCTTAGTGCACCTGCTCAACGAGATTAATGATCAGGGGAAGGTTATCGGTCTCATCGATGTTGACCTCTGCACTCCGGTCCTCTCATTTGTCTTCGGCCGCGCCCAGCTGGGTGGTAGGGTAGCGGTAGTCTCTACCTTCCGGCTTGATAACCGTTTCTACCGGTTGAAACCAGATCCGGGGTTACTCATCGAAAGACTGAAAAAGGAGATCATCCATGAGGCAGGCCATCTTGGTGGTCTTTATCACTGTCGGAACCGGTGGTGTGTAATGAATGCTTCGGCCTCAATCGTCAATATTGACCTCAAGGGATTCAAGTTTTGCCCGGCGTGTCTTAATTATCTGAAAGAACGGGGTAATAATGGACCGTAGATCCAAGATACTGGTAGCCGACGATGAGGAGATCATGAGGAGATCTCTCACCGATTGGCTGGAAGAAGAAGGCTATTCCGTTCATGCGGTGCCAAACGGTCAGAGTGCCATTGAGGCGCTCGCCCGGGAAGATTGGGACGCCTTCCTGCTCGATCTGAAGATGCCCGATCTGGATGGCATCGAGGTTTTAAAGATAACCAAAAAGAAAAACCCCCAGCTTCCGGTCATTATCATCACCGCGTATGCCACGGTCGAGAGCGCAGTGGAGGCGATGAAGGAGGGAGCCTATGATTATATCGTCAAGCCCTTCAACCCTGAGGAGGTCAGCCTTATTCTCCATCGGATTGTTGAACACCAGCGATTGATTAAAGAGAATATTTCTCTCCGTAAGCGCCTTGCCCGAGAGATATTTTTTGAAGACATCATCACCAAGGATAAGAGGATGAAGAAGGTAATCGAGATGGTCAAGACAGTGGCCAAAACCAACTCTACCGTGTTGATCTATGGTGAGAGCGGAACCGGTAAGGAGCTCATCGCCCGTGCCATCCATAATACCTCTCCGAGAAAGGATCATCCATTTGTTGCCATCTCCTGTGGCGCTCTGCCCGAAACGCTGCTGGAAGCTGAGCTCTTTGGCTATGAGAAGGGCGCCTTTACCGGTGCAACAACCCAGACCAAAGGGAAGTTAGAGCTGGCTCACCATGGGACCCTCTTCTTGGACGACATTGCCGATATCAGCCCCAAGACTCAGGTGGATCTCTTAAGGGTTCTCCAGGAAAGAGAATTCCGGAGATTGGGAGGGACAAAGACAATCAGGATTGATGTCCGATTTGTCGCGGCCACCAACAGGGATCTGGAAGCAGAAGTGAAGAAAGGAAGGTTCCGGGAAGATCTCTACTATCGGCTCAAGGTGATAACCATAAAACTCCCACCCCTTCGGGAGCGAAAAGACGATATCCCCCACCTTGTTGATCATTTCATCGAGAAATTTAACACCGAAATGGGGAAGAGGATCCTGCGTGTCTCAGCCGAAACGATGCAGATCCTGCTGAGCCATAACTGGCCCGGCAATGTGAGGGAATTGGAGAATGTGATCGAACACGCGATGGTTGTCTGCGATCAGGAGATAATCGAACCGAAGCATCTCCCCGAGGACCTGACCAAGAAGGCCCCACCCCTCAAGACCCTCAAAGAGGTGGAACGGGAACACATCGAATCGGTCCTTAAGGCCTGCCACTGGAAGATAAGTCCTGCCGCCCGCATCCTTGGACTCAATCGGACCACCCTCTATAATAAGATAAAGGCCTACGGCCTCAAACCGATGTAGAAAAAATAGACATTTTTCCTACGAAGATTCGAAGACTTCCTGATATTGTCTAAATTTTAAACAAATCTCCGGCTGAAAATCACGAATCTTCGGCCCGATTGTTCTGGCATCGACTTGCAGTAAAAGGGTGGAGGTGTTTATGAGCTGTCCCTTCTTGGAAGAAGTGGTTGTAAGATACTGTAATGCCTATCCGGTCAAGAAGTTGATCCCGGCCAGCGATTACGAGCGGACCGGGATCTGTCATGGCAATTTTCAGGAGTGTCCGATCTATAAAGAATGGCAGTCAGCCATTGGTGAAAGGGAGGATAAAATGGAAGAGAAACTCTGCATCTGGGCCAAACTTGGCGTCGTCTCCTACCGGGTTTGTACCCAGAATTATAACTGTGCCAGCTGTGAGTTCGATCAGATGATGCGTTCGGGCCGCTACGGAGAATCGGCTCTCATCCTACAGGCGATGGAGAAGCTGAAGTCTCTCCCCGCAGATCAGCGGGTATGTCGCTATATGCTGAGCGGAGACATCTCCTACAAAATCTGTTCCAACAATTACGAATGCTGGCATTGCGAGGTCGATCAGATGATCCAGGATCGGATGGAATATCATCCCGCCTATCGGCGGAGGAAACGGCTCTACCAGCAAATTAAAGGGATCCGGCTCGCTCCGGCCCGAGCCTACACCGCCAATCATCTCTGGATTCTGAAAACCGGAAAGGATAAGGTGAGGGTTGGAATTGATGATCTGGCCCAGTCATTACTCGGTTCCATCAGAAACTTTGAATTCCAAAACCGGAGGTTGATGATCGAAACCGAGAAAGGCAAGGTGATGATCCCCACAAACATCTCGGGCGATCGGATTGAGGTCAATCAGGTGACCAAAGACCAGCCGGAGAAGATCAATCGGGATCCCTATTGGAACTGGCTGGCGGAGATCAGAAATCCCAGGTATGAAGTAAATCTGATTGAGTGGGAAAAGGCCGAAGAATGGTTAAAAAAGGAACTGGAGGCGTTAGAAGAGTTCAGCCGTGATGAGATCGGGGTTGCCGTCTCAGATGGAGGAAAGTTTTCAAAATCGCTCCTCGCACAACTCGATCGCCAATCCTGGCATCGAATGGTAGTCCGGTTTCTAAAGGGTGGGGAAGATAATTGAGAAGGTAGTTCCCTTCCCCACTTCACTCTCGATTGAAATCCGACCGTGATGGGCCTTAACGATCTGCTGGACGATAGATAGACCGAGGCCTATCCCGCCTTCCTTGGCCGATTTGGTAGTATAGAAAGGGTCGAAGATCTTGTCGATCTTCTCCGTAGGGATGCCTACCCCATCATCCTCCACCTCAAGGCGGACAAAACATTCACTACCTTTACGCCCTTCAGGTTTCACCCGGATGACAATATTGCCACCTTCCTTCACCGCCTGAATCGAATTGATGATAATATTAATCAGCACCTGCTGAAGTTGATTGACATCACCCAGTATCTCCGGAATTGGGCCACTCACTTCCTTCTTCACATTGATATGCTTAATCAAGAACTGATCGCTGAGGAGGGGCAGGGTATCCTCGACCAGCCGATCGATTTTAAGCGGTCTCAGATCGGGTTCGGTCTTTCTTGAGAAGTTGAGGAGGTTCTTGACCAGACGGCCAATCCGCTGAGTCTCGCGTTCGATTAACTTGAGATCCTCCTTCCATTTTTCGAGGTCGATCTCATTCTTATCCAACTTTTTCTGAAGCAGGTGGATGTAGGTGATAATACCATTGATCGGGTTGTTGATCTCGTGAGCAACTCCAGCTGCGAGCTGGCCCAAGACCGCCAGTTTTTCCGACTGGAGAAGCTGCTCCCGCAGCATCTTCACCTCGGAGATATCCCTAAAGATGACCACCATCCCCCTGGTTTGGCCATGGATGTCATCAAGGCGGAAGGCGGAGTAGGAGACCGCAATTGGCTTTTTTTCCTTGGAGTGAATCACCACCTCGCTCTTGTTCACTGGAACACCGGTATTGATCACCTTGGCGAATGGACAGGAATCGCAGATCGAGGATTGGAATATCTCGTGACAGTGTCCACCAATCACATCATCATAACAGTAGCCAGTAATCCACTCCGCCGCCTTATTAAACGAGGTTATCCGCTTCTCCATATCGATCGAAAAGACACCACCGACCATGTTCTTGAGCAACCCTTCGAGAAATGGCCTCAAGACCGCCAGATCGAGTCCGATCAGTTCTTTCCTCGCCATCGAGAAATTATATCGGTAGTTATCGGCTGGTCAACCACGGTTGGGTTTGACAGAACCCGATAATATTGGTAAACTTTCCCGGTTGCTTACAAGGAGGTGTAAATGGCGCGGATAAAGCAGATCAATCCCGAGGAGGCAAGTAGCTACACCCGGAAGCTCTTCAAAAGGATCAAAGAGGCCTTTGGGACCATCCCTAATATGTTCCGCTGTATGGGGAACTCCGAGATGGCCCTGGATGGTTTCCTAAGTATGAATGCCAGCTTGGGAGCAGGAAAGTTGGGACCTAAGAATATGAAATTGGTCATCCTGGCAACCTCTCAGCTGAACGACTGTGAATACTGCGCCTCGGCACACACTCAGATGGCCAAGGATGCCGGCCTTTTGACCGATGAGGAGTGCCTCAATGCCAGAAAGCTGATCGGCTCTGATCCCAAGTCCGATGCCCTCCTGAAGTTTACCGGTCGGGTCTTCGAAACCAGGGGCAAAGTGACCGATCAGGACCTCGAGGCGATCCGTCAGGCAGGTTTCTCCGATGAGGAAATCATTGAGATTCTGGCAACGATGGCCCTTATTACATTTGCCAACTACACCTCGAATGTCGGTGAGCCCGATCTCGACTTTCCCAAGGCACCAGAGGTATGAGGTTGACAATCGAGGTTTCTTAAAATATAATGATTTTTTAAGGAGGTGCGATGAAAGTCCTCAATCTTATCCTTTTTGTCAGCAGCCTGGTCATACTTGCCTGTGTCAAGGAACCGGTCGCCATCTACGAGGATATCCCGATCATCGAAGTGACCTCCCCCTCGGCAACGGAAAAATTTCGGGTTCGGTGCTGGATCGATACCTTTCCGATCGTTGACACCACCTATGATCACAGTTACCGCGACACCAACTATGTCAATGTGACCCTTAGGGAGCACTCGGGAAAGAAAATCCGGTTCACCTCGGTAACCGCAAGACTCTACGACCAGGAAGGAAATTATATCGGGGTGGTAGGTGAGAAGGCGCTCATCCCGCCACGCACCAATGAAAAACAAGATACGATTGTAGTGAAGGTTCCGGTAATTCTCGATGGTGGTGATGGTGAAGATCTCGATAAGGCCGACGGCAAGATCGATTATACCGGTGGGAGTGGTTATATCTCCTTTGAAGCCGAAGGTCGGGATCTCGATCACGGTCTGGAGGCCTCTTCTCTGGAAAGTTATACGCCCCTTGAGGTAACCACCTTCTTCGAAGAACGCTAAGACTGGAGGTGTAATGCCCAAGGTCAGGGTCGCAATAATCGGGATTGGTAATTGTGCCTCATCATTGGTTCAGGGTGTCCATTATTATCGTAATGCCAAGGAGGGTGACCTCATTCCCGGGATCATGCACGTCAATCTGGGCGGCTACCACATCCGGGACATCGAGTTTACTCTCGGTATCGATATCGATAAGAATAAGGTCGGCAAGGATCTTGCTCAGGCGATCTTCACCTATCCTAACAATACCTACCAGTTCTGCAATGTTCCCAAGCTGGGGGTGAAGGTTGTCCGGGGGATGACCCACGATGGCCTCGGTGAGTATCTCTCCAAGATTATTACCAAGGCCCCAGGGCCAACCGCCGACATCGTCCGACTCCTAAGGGAGACCAAGACCGATGTGGTAATAAACTTTCTACCGGTGGGGAGCGAAGAGGCGACCAAGTGGTATGTGGAACAGACCCTTGAAGCGGGCTGTGCCTTCATCAACTGTATCCCGGTCTTTATCGCCTCACAGAAATACTGGCAACGTCGGTTTAAACAGCGTGGTCTACCGGTCATCGGCGACGATATCAAATCCCAGGTTGGGGCGACCATCGTCCATCGGACCCTCACCAATCTCCTGATTGAACGGGGAGTAAAACTGGAACGCACCTCCCAACTAAATGTTGGTGGCAACACCGATTTTCTCAACATGCTGGAACGGGCCCGACTCAAATCGAAGAGGATATCGAAGACCGGTGCCGTCACCTCACTCATCCCTTATGACCTCGGTGAGGAGAACATCTATATTGGCCCTTCCGACTATGTCGCCTGGCTCAAAGACCGTAAGTGGGCCCACATTCGGCTGGAGGCCAAGACCTTCGGTGATGTCCCGCTTAATATCGAGCTGAAACTGGAGGTCTGGGATTCTCCCAATTCCGCCGGGGTTGTCATCGATGCCATCCGATGTGCCAAGCTGGCCTTAAATCATGGCCTTTCCGGGGCCCTGATTGGACCATCGAGTTACTTCATGAAGACCCCTCCCCGCCAGTTCCCGGATCATATCTGCCGTCGGAAGACGGAGCAATTCATCGCCCGTTATGGCCGGAGGCGATGAATCTCGGCGTGTTGGTCAGCTTTGAAGGGATTGAAGGGTCTGGAAAAACAACCCAGGCGGAGTTACTTTATCATGACCTTAAGACCAAAGGGGTGCCGGTGGTCCTCTTCCGGGATCCTGGATCTACCGAAGTGGGAGAACGGATCCGCGCCATCCTCCTCGATCCGAAGGTGAAGATATCTCCCTGGTGTGAGCTCTTTCTCTACTTGGCCGCCAGGTCCGAACTGGTAAGATCGGCGATTATTCCCAGCCTCAAGGAGAAGAAGGTGGTCATTCTGGACCGGTTTTGCGACTCCACCTTCGCCTATCAGGCCTTTGGACGAGGACTCCCCTCCCGCCGGGTCTCGGTTATTAACAAGATTGCGACCAGGGCGATCAAGCCCAATCTCACCATCCTCGTCGATATCGAACCTACTAAGGGTTTAAAGAGGATTACCCATCCCCACGATCGGATCGAGGCAGAAGATAGGGCCTACCACCAGAAAGTGAGGGAAGGTTATCTGAGACTCGCACGCCGGGCCCGGAAACGGATTAAGGTCCTGGATGGCGATAAGCCTAAGGAGGAACTCCACCTCGAGGTGAAGGGGTTCGTCTACCCCCTCCTAAGGGAGAAAGGATATCGACTATGAGAAAGGTCTTTATGATTTTGGTCTTCCTTTTCACCTTCTCTGGGGATCGGGCCAACATCTACAGGTCGCTCCGGGTCTTTGAGCGGGTCCTATCCCTGATCCAGACCAATTATTATCAGGAGGTTGCCGCCGAAAGCCTGATCCGGGGCGCCTTAGAGGGTATGATCGATGCCCTCGACGATCCTCATAGCGATTATATGACCGAGGAGGAATACAGCGAGCTGAAGATATCGACCCGTGGCGAGTTCGGTGGGGTTGGAATCCAGATCGGTATCCGGGAAGAGAAGCTCACGGTCATCTCTACCCTGGAAGGGACACCAGCCGAGAGGGTCGGTCTGATGGCTGGTGATCATATCACCCATGTCGATGGTGAGTCGACCAAGGGCTGGACCACCCAGCAGGCAGCCCAGCATATCCGGGGGAAGCCGGGGACCGAGGTCATCCTTACCATTGAGCGGGGTGGAGAGGTCTTCGATGTCACCATCAAAAGGGAGATCATCAAGATCAACCCGATACCATACTTCAACCTGGTTGATGAGGAGATCGGTTATGTCCGACTCGCCTCCTTCTCGAGACGGGCCGAGTCAAGACTGGAGCGGGTGATCGATTCCCTCTTCGAAGCCGGAGCAAAGAAGCTCATTTTTGATCTCAGAAACAACTCCGGTGGTCTATTAGATCAGGGGGTGGGGGTGGCCGAGCTCTTCCTTCCCCCTGGTAAGTTGATCGTGGAGACCAAGGGAAGGAGGAGTGGTGATCGTAAATTCCTGAGTCGGGTTCCAGATCGATGGGGCGATTACCCTCTTGTAGTCCTGGTCAATCGCGGCTCGGCATCGGCATCGGAGATTGTCGCCGGTGCGATCCAGGACTGGGAAAGGGGAATTATTCTGGGTGAACGGACATTCGGCAAGGGGTCGGTCCAGAATGTCTTCCCCTTAGAAGATGGTGGTGCCCTCCGGCTTACGACCGCCCTCTGGTATATCGCCTCCGGCCGGTGTATCAATAAGAAGGAGAACGACACCTTGCGGCCAGAATACAAGACCCTCGGCCCCAGGAGAAGAACAGTTTATGGCGGCGGCGGGATCACCCCAGATATCATCGATACCCTCCCGACCATGACCAGGCTGGAACAGGAGATCTATCGGCGTGGGCTCTTCTTCACCTTTTCAGTCGGTTATGCCCAACACCATCCAGAATTGAAGAAGGAGATCACCATAACGCCAGGAATCCTGGACAGCTTCAAACTCTTCCTCACCAAACACGAGATCGAGTTCACCGATGAGGAATTCTCCCAATCAGAAGAGATGATCCGCTATCGGTTGAAGATCGAATTTGCCGGTTATCTCCATGGTCTGCGGGCAAGATATGAGTATGCCCTCCCTGGTGATCCCCAGTTCCAGCATGCCCTCCAGCTCTTAAGGGGTGCGTCTTCAACTGATGAACTCTTCTCCAATTTAGAACCCTGATGGTCCACCGGGTTGAGGTTCGGAAACGGTATCCGGACAAACGGGGGGAGAGGATTATTGCCGGGATGGGCCTACTGGGTGTTACTGGAATCGATAAGGTCGAGGTTATCGATGTCTATTATCTCTACGGGATTAGTGATGTAGAGGCCAGAAGGATCGCTGAGGAGCTCCTCACCGATCCGGTTGGTGAAGAGTATCGCTTAGGGAAGTTCGATTGTGATGGGACCGAGATCGAGATCACCTACAATCCCGGGGTCGAGGATCCGGTTACCCCCTCTGCCCTGAGAGCGATCGCCGATCTCGGCATCAAGATAGAGCACTTTAAGACCGCCAAGCGTTACATCTTCTCGGGAGACCTTGATCCGGAAACCCTCAATACCGTCGCCACCCGACTCCTCTACAACCCGCTGATCGAGCATATTGTCACCGGGGATGAAGAATTCCCTGAGACGACCTATCGGTTTAAACTCATCCACATCCCGCTCGAAGGTGACCTGGTCGCAATCTCAAAGCGGTACGGGCTTGCTCTCAACCGGATTGAGATGGAACGGATCCAGGAGTATTTCCGAAAGATCGGCCGTCCCCCAACCGACATCGAACTGGAGACCATTGCCCAGACCTGGTCCGAACACTGTGTCCATAAGACCTTTAAAGGGAGGATCGAGTATGAGGGCAGGGTCTTTGAGAATCTCATCAAGGAGACGATATTTGCTGTGGTGGAAGAGTTGAAGCCTGGGTGGTGCCTATCGGTCTTCCACGACAACTCCGGGGTAGTGGAGTTTGACGATGAGTATGGGGTCTGCTTTAAGGTTGAGACCCATAATCATCCCTCCGCATTGGAGCCCTATGGTGGTGCGGCAACCGGGATCGGTGGTGTGATCCGGGACATCCTGGGCACCGGCCAGGGAGCAAAACCTATCCTCTCGACCGATGTCTTCTGCTTTGGGGAACCGGATATCGGTTATGACGAGCTGCCCGAGGGGGTCCTCCATCCGAAAAGGATCATCTCCGGAGTTGTGGGTGGGGTGCGGGACTATGGCAATCGAATGGGCATCCCGACCGCCTCTGGTGCGGTCTTCTACCACCCCTCATTCCTCTCCAATCCCTTAGTCTTCTGTGGCTGTCTCGGTATCATCCCCAAGAAGAATATCAAGAAGGAGCTAAAGCCAGGTTATCGGGTCATTCTCGTCGGTGGGAAGACCGGCCGGGATGGCATCCATGGGGTCACTTTTGCCTCACAGGAGCTCGATAGCGAATCCCAGTCCCTCTCCTCCTGTGTTCAGATCGGCAACCCGATCGAAGAGAAGAAGATCTTAGACCTCATCATCAGGGCCCGGGATCTCGGCCTGATCCGGTCGATCACCGATTGCGGTGGTGGTGGCCTCTCCAGTGCAGTCGGTGAGATGGGACGCGAACTCGGAGTTGAGGTCCATCTGGAGAGGGTGCCGCTGAAATATACCGGCCTCACCTACACCGAGATCTGGATATCTGAGGCCCAGGAGCGGATGGTCATCGCCACCAGACCGGAGGATGTCGATCGGTTGATCAACCTCTTTGCCGAAGAGGGGGTTGAAGCGGTGGAGATTGGCCGATTTACCGGGGATAGGATGCTCCGCCTCTATTATGAGGGTAATAAAGTGGGTGAGCTGGAGATGGAGTTTCTCCATAAGGGGATACCAAAGGTGGTGCGGAAGGCACGATGGGAGAAAAGAGAAGAGCTGATCCGGCCCGAACCGATCCCCCTCGATTCGGCCTTCTTAAAGGTTCTCGGTTCCTATAATATCGCCTCCAAGGAGTGGATCATCCGCCAGTATGACCATGAGGTCCAGGCCCGAACCATCGTCAAACCTCTGGTGGGAAGATGTTGTGATGGCCCCTCGGATGGGATCGTGATCTGGCCCCGATTGGAGAAGAGGTCTGGTCTTGCGGTCGGCTGTGGCCTCTTCCCCCGTTATGGCCAGATCGACCCCTACCATATGGCCGCTTCCGCAATCGATGAGGCGATCCGGAATATCGTTGCCGTGGGGGCCGATCCCAGCCGCATCGCCCTCCTTGACAATTTCTGCTTTGGTTCACCGGAGCGGGAAGAGGTGATGGGAGCAATCGTCCGGGCCTGTCTTGCCTGCTATGAGATTGGACTTGCCTATGGGACACCTTTCATCTCAGGTAAGGATAGCCTTTATAATGAATATATCGATCCGGTCGGTAATCCGAGACCGATCCTACCCACCCTCCTCGTCTCATCGATCGGTCTTATCCCCGGCGGCAAGGTTGTCACCACCGACCTCAAGGAGGAGGGGAATCTCCTCTATCTTATCGGGAGATCAAAAGAGGAGCTGGGTGGATCAGAATATTTTTATCAGCTCGGGATTGAGACCGGTATCGTCCCCAAGGTCGATCCCGAGGTGGGTAAGAAGATCTATCTTTGCCTCCATCGGGCCATCAATGAGGGACTGATCCAGGCCTGCCATGACCTCTCTGAAGGGGGGCTGGGTGTTGCCTTAGCCGAGATGGTCATCGGAGGAAGAGTTGGGGCCGAGATCGATATCGATCGGATCGACTTCGATGGCAAAGCCCGGCCGGACCTCATCCTCTTCTCCGAATCCAACTCCCGATTCCTGGTTGAGATCCGGCCCGAGGATGAGACAAGGATCAACACCATCTTCTCCGGACTTCCCCACTACCGGATCGGGAAGGTTGGAAATGATCATCTCTCAATCCGCTCGGGAGGGAAGACGATCTTGGAGTTTTCCATCGACACCTTGGTTACAACCTGGAAGCATAAGCCGGTATTATGACCCTTATCATCTTCCTTGCCACCTGGGAACTTCTCACCGTTCCAACCGAAGATGATCTGCTCGGCCTCTTCTTCCTCGACCCTCAGTATGGGTGGGTAGTGGGAAAAAATGATCTCATTCTCTTCACCTCTGATGGGGGTGAGAGCTGGGAGAAACAGAACTCGACCACCACCAATTACGATCTCTACGATGTTGTATTTGTCGACCAGAACCATGGCTGGATCTGTGGCTGGAGCCCTTATAGCGGTTTCGGGGTCATCCTTGGGACGACCAATGGCGGGAGGAGCTGGCGTCTCCAGGCCGGAACCGGTCAGGCCAGTTATACCGAAGGGATCGATTTTTATGATCAGAATTATGGCTGGGCAGTCGGCTATGACATCTTCAGCTCTGCCTCCCAGGTCCTGCTCACCACCGATGGGGGCTCGGCCTGGCAGGACTACACCTTAAGCTTCAATTCCTATCTCAAGGGGGTCGATTTCATCGATCCCCAGAGGGGATATGCCTGCGGGAACTATGGGATGGTCCTGAAATCGACCGATGGTGGCCACTCCTGGAATCGGATCAGTCCTGGTGGTGGTCAGACCTTCTATGAATTGAAGGCCTTTGATACCACCAATATCATTGTTGCTGGCGACACCATGATTCTCACCACCGATGGAGGGAAGACCTGGCAGATCCGTCCGATCGGCCGGCTGAGGTCTCTATCATTTCTGACCATGGCCCGGGGCTGGGTCTGTGGTGAAGGGGGTATCCTTACCACCCGGGATTCGGGTCAGACCTGGATCCCGGAGACGACCAATACCCAACTCCCCTTAAACTCGATCGTCATGCTCGATTCCCTCCACGGCTTCTGTGTTGGAGACAGCGGGATCGTGCTGAGGCGAACCGTTCCGCCTGCAGTGGGAGAGGAGGTCATCACCGAAGGAATGAAGCTGCCTTCCGGTATTTACGATCTCCTGGGCCGGAGGGTGGTTACTATGAAACAGGGGATCTACTTTATCGTCTCCGATGGTAAGACCACCAAGATCGTCCGGCTGAGATAAACACAAAGATAAGGGAGAGATAAAAGATCACATCGCCAAGCTCGAGATAGAGTGACCGGCTTTGCTGGGGCACCACCACCACCAGACCGATGGTTTCAAAGGCCGGTGTCCTCACCAGCACCCGGCCATAGGGGTCGACCACCATCGAGATCCCGGTATTGGCAACCCGGATCAATGGGATCCGGAATTCGACCGCCCGGACAATAGCCATATCGGCGTGCTGATAGAGACCGGGGCTGTCTCCAAACCAGCCATCGTTGGTAATATTGACTAAGAAGTCTACCTTGGTGGCATAACGGCGGGACAGTTCTGGAAAGATCGATTCGAAGCAGATGAGACAGCCAAATCGAGATCCCCAGGAGAAGACGGTTGACTCCTTTCCCGGTGAATAGTCTCCCTGACCAAAATCGATACCTTTTAAGAAATGGAATCTCTCCTCATAGGGGAGATGTTCGCTGAAGGGAACGAGGTGGATCTTCTTATAGTGGCCCACCACCCCGGAGTCAGGGACAATCAGGATTGCACCATTATAAAGGTTATGATCCTCAAAGATGGAGGTCCCTAAGAGGATTGCAATCCGGTCGGAATCGGCCAGTTCGATAAGCCCTTTTTGATACCTCTTGTGGTGGAAGATCGAGAGGGGCATCGATGATTCGGGCCAGATCACCAGTCTGGCTCCGGCCCGGGCCAATGAGTCAGTCATCCGGATCAGCTTTTCCATCGTCTCTTCCCTCCGGCTCCGAGTCCAGACCTGATTGGTATTGATATTGGGCTGTAAGAGCCCAACCTTGGTGGTGGTCTTCTCCGATCTCCCCATCATCGCCCAGCCCAGTCCCAGAATAAGAGGTGGGAGGATCAGATAAAGGAACTTTCTCCTCCGAATCGCAAGATAGATGAGGAAATTGACACCAGCCACGAAAAAGGATACCCCATAGATACCCAGACCGGCCGCAATCTGGAGAACCGGGAGATAGTGGACCTGGGTATAACCGAGAAGGCCCCAGGGGAAGCCGAGCTCACCCCGGGATCGGAGATACTCTAAGATCACAATCAGGAAGGGGAGTGAGATGGGGCCGAGATAACTGATCCCGAGAGTGAGCAGGCCGTAGTAGAGGGCAAGATAGCCGATCAGTACCACAACCCCCAGGATAAGCCAGCGTCTGGTTACCGGGGGGACATCGAGGAAGAGGATCCAGTAGAGGAGGGTTGAGAAGTGGCCAATACCAAAGAGAAAACCGGATAAGAAACGATGGCGTGAGGCCAGCAGGATTAAGGGGATGAAGATGATATAAGCGATGAAACCGAGAGGGTAGGGGCTGAAGGCGAATGTGAAGAGGACCCCGAGGAGAGGACTAATTAAGAGCGACCTCTTCCCCGGTTGCCACCGAGCGATAGAATCCATCAATCAGTTTGGCAATCTTCAACCCATCCTCCCAGCCGAATGGAAAAGGTTTCTGGGAACGGATGGCGTTGGCGAAGAAGGTCGCCTGGAGTCGGAAGGAGGTGAGATAGGAATCGCGGACCGGGAGGGAAGGTGTGACATCGATCATCTTTCCCCTTACTATCCGGTTAATCCGGAAGGGGTTGAGGAGGGCAGCACCCCGATCGGCAAAGATGTTACAATAGACGAAGTCTCGCTCCATGAGAAGCGACCACCCCACCTCGATCGAGACCAGGCACCTCCCGAATCGGATCTGGGCCACGGCAATATCTTCGATCCCGTCGGCACGGCGGTGGACCCAGCCCAGAATCCCATCCGGTTCGATCTCGATGAACCAGAGGATGATGTCGAGGAGATGGACACCCAAGGAGGTGAAGGCACCGGAGGCGACCCGGGCCCGATGCCAGTCATCAAGGGACCAGTCCTGCCAGTTGTTGAGCCAACCCGCCTTGAGATAAGCTATCTTCCCCAGCTCCCCCTTTTCGATCAACTGCTTGATTGCCTGGACCTCAGGCCGGAAACGCTCATTGAGGCCAAGGGCAAAGATACGATCACTCGCCCGCACCGCCTCTGCTACCGCCTCAGCATCGGCCCTTTTCTCTGCCATCGGCTTCTCACAGAGGACATGTTTACCACATCTGAGTGCTGAGATCACCATCACATGGTGCAATGATTCCGGGGTCACAATGACAACCGCCTCAATCTCATTATCATTGAGTAATTCCTGGAATTCAAGATATCGCCTACGGATCTGATATTTCTCCCCCACCAGTTCTAACTTCTTCTCATCACAATCGCAGATCCCGATCAGATCAAACTGATCGGACTGAGAAAGGATCGGGATATGGACGGTCTGGGCATGGGCACCACAGCCGACAACCCCGATGGGAATACCCATTATTTGGGGAGGACCCTTACCTTCCTCCCCTCGATCTTGAGTCGACCTTCGGCAAAGAGCTGGATCGCCTCGGAATAGATCTTATGCTCTTCAGCCAGGATCCTAGCCGCCAAGGTCTCAGCGGTATCATCCTCTAAAACCGGAACCGCACGCTGGATGATGATGGGACCGGTATCAATCCCCTCATCAACGAAGTGGACCGTGCATCCTGATACCTTGACCCCATAGTCGAAGGCCTGTTTCTGAGCATGGAGGCCAGGAAAGGCGGGAAGGAGGGCGGGGTGGATGTTCATGATCCGATAGGGAAAAGACCTCAGGAAATGGGACTTGAGGATCCTCATAAAACCAGCCAGACAGACCAGTTCGACCCCATGTTCCTTCAGGATCCGGACATACTCCTCCTCGGCCTCCGGGGAGAGCTTGGTCTTGTAGGGGCCAGGATCGACATATCTGGCCTCAATCCCATAAACCTTTGCCCGTTCCAAGGCCTTGGCATTGGGATTATCGGAGAGGAGGATGGCGATCCGGGCATCGATCTTTCCTTCCGCACAGTTCTTGGCGATGGCCTCAAAATTCGATCCCCTTCCCGAGGCGAGGACACCTAAGATTAATGGCTTCATGCTCAAATCTAATCATCTTCTCTGGTTGTGTCAACCCAGACTATCTCACCACCACCAGCTTCTCACTCTTTATCTCTGATGGAGTCTTGATTTTGAGGAAGTAGATGCCGGGAGGGAGCGATTCCAATTGGATGACACGGTGGGGTCGATTGATCATGCGGACCAATCGACCGGAGACATCAAAAATCGCTACCGCCTCAGCCTCCCCCACTATAACCTCTCCAGTCGTAATGGTTCGGCCCCACTCAGTTCCCAATCTTCTCGAAACCGCCTCCTCAACCACAATATTCTGCCAGTAGAACTCCCGGGCCCGCTTGGCAGTCAGTGCCAGTGGCAATGTATCTTCTAAGGTAGCTAAGGCAAAGACAACCGCAATACCGAAGTTTTTGCTGTCACCCGGATTAAGGCTTAAGGGGCCGACTGCTAAGAGCAGACGTCGATCATCTGGTGAATTGCCGGTAGTACAGATTCCCGCTTCAAGAAAACGGTATGCCTCGTAGTCGTTGTTCGGGTCTATCTCCCGAATAAATGAAAGAGAGGTAAGGAGTGGTAGCTGGTCAGGTGCTTCCACCATGAGGACACCCACCACCCCAACAGTGTCCCAACCGGGGACCTGCCAGTCACAGTCATACCCGAAAGGAAGACAGTAAATATAAAAGCTGTCAGCCCCTTCATAGAACCACCGGTCATAGATGCAGCCGGCGCAATCATCACCACTCTCACCGATATCATAGTCAATACAGACACCGACAATGGAATTCTCGATCGTGTAGGTGGTGCAGTTCTTGATGGTGTATCGGAAGAAGATCGCATCCGGACATCGGGGATCAGCATAACCTGATTGGTAGACCTCAATCCCCAGTGGCTTACCACCCTTAAACGGTCCTTCAGGAAAGTGGAAACTGGAATCGTAATCGTTATAGCAGCACCAGGAGTCTTCGAAGGTCAGAGGAACCTGTGGGGCCATGGGGAAAGTGTCGATCGGTGGAGGCCAGTCCTCCGGATAGAGATAGACCCGGACATAAGGGTTATAATAAGCGGTAGTCCCCTGTCTTACCAGTCCGGGTACACATTCACCATAACCGGTATTTGGGTGGTAGGCCGTGGTAACGATATATTGCCAGAGATTAGGTTTCAACTCTCGTTTGAACCCATACCAGAGGCCACCACCAAAGATATAGTTATGGCCGCTCCCTTTTGGCCACTCACATCCAGGAATTTGACTTGAATCTTGAGCGATTATCCCAAAGTTGCTTGTCCAGCATTTGATATTATTTCCATCGTGAAACTTATAGTCCCAGTCACTATTAAGAGAAAAAGGAAGAATGATCGATATGAAAGTTAACCCCTGGACTACCTTGATGGACTGCATCTCCCACCTCCCTCTCCTGAATGGAGAAAACAGGGCCGAACTGCCCTGATGATAAAATACTTAGACCATAATGGATGATGTGACAGCTTGCGGACATGGATGATGCAATCATCCCTTTTGATGAAGAGCTTGATCGTATCGCCTTCAATTGCACCAGTTAGCCCCCTGATCCCTTCAACCCTCAAGATCGTTCTCCCCTGATACCGAATCGAGTCCGAGAAGACCACAAAACAGTGGAGAGAACCCGACGGGACAGATCTATTGGTAGGAGCGGCTTCCCAGCCGCGATACAACACCAGAGTATCCCCCACCGGAACGAAATCAGCCGGCAAAAATTGGAGCAAAACTATCAATGCCTCAATCATAGACCACCACCTTCCGCTGAAAGGTCTTCCTATCTGTCTCAAGCCTTAAGAAATAGATACCTGAAGGGACCGAAAGCCTCAACTCCCTCTGGTGATATCCCGAAGGCAAAATCCCAAGATCCCTATTTAGCACTACCCGCCCCACAGGATCATAGAGTGAGATTGAAGCCTCACTTTTCTCCGATAAACCAAATCCAATTCTGATCCTGCCCCTGGCTGGATTCGGGCGGGGCGGATCTAAGAAGCTATGACGACAGATACCACTCTTCCGCTCCTCAGCATAGATCGAGGTGGTGTCAATCTCAAAAATCAGGGTTCGGTCACCACCCGAGACGACCAGCTCGTTCCAGCCATTGTTGTTCAGATCATAGACGGTGCACATCGCATACCTGTTTCCCTGCTGATGCCAGTTGTCATAATGCCATACCCGCTGATATTCCCCACCCTTATACTTGTAGACATAGATGTCGGTGCCAGTGGACCAGATTAGTTCTGGTAGTTGATCACCATCAATGTCGCCATTGCAACTACGATACTCAGGAAAACCGCAACTCATCACCGAATCCAGAAGGGTTACCTCGTAATCATCCTCGCCAATCGCCTCGACTTTATACAACCAGAAATATATTTCATAACCGGGTATTAAGCAGATCGAAAGGTAAACCTCGGGAAAACCATTACCATCAAGGTCTTCTCCTCCCCAGACATCCCAGATGTTACCGCCGAGTCGGAAGATGGTTTCAACCGCGGTAACCTGAAACGTATTGTCTCCGGTATTCTCGATGAAAAAAACGAGGTTGGTATCGGTAGTGTCACCGTACCGGCAGGCCATAGTCGCAATTTCCATCTTCCCATCCCGATCAAAGTCACTAAAGGCAGCTGGGACTTGATAACAACCGTGAGTGTAAGGAAGAGTATCTTTCCAGACCAATGAACACTGATTATTCCCGGTGTTCTCGAAAGCGAATCGCCAATAACCTGAGGCATCGCTAACACCGTGGATTTCTTTTTTCGAATCCCGATCCAGATCTTGAATGGATAACTGCATGATCGGCCTCAGGCCGGCAAAGGGGTATTTCCCGACGATCATGTTAGGATATTGATAGTAACTCTTAGGCTCAAAGACGATAATTTTAACAGTATCCTCACCAGGAAGTTGACCATCGCAAATTAAATCTAATCTATTATCGTTATCTACATATCCAACATCCCAAGGGGCTGCACCATAATACATAGGAAAAACGATTGTATCTTTGAGGACATAGTTATTATTCCCAATATGTTCATAATATTGAATGGCATTCATTGTATCTATCGTTGGATTATCCGGCCAGGTTGATCTAAATACCAAGTCATTCCAACCGTTATGATTAAAATCACCACAGAGAATCTGGCCATGTATAGCCCAGATGAGACCTTCCGAAATCTGGGCAAGGAGATTAAACTCATAACCCATTAAGAGGATCAGAAGCACCATCCTTCACCTCCAGATTTATTATATCCGCTCATCTTAGAAAATATCTTAGATCCCTGGGGGAGGCGGAGCCTCCCCCCCTTTTTTCTCTTACCTGACCACCACAACCTTGTTGCACTGCTCAGTTCCTTCCAGTTCAGTTCTTAAGAAATAGACCCCACGGGCAAGATCAGAGACACTAATCGAGATCTGATGTTTGCCACAGTTTATTTTCTTCTTCAGTCTCCGGACTATCCTGCCGGTGACATCGTAGAGGCTCATCTTCACCATGCCACCCTCTAATGCATTAACCTCGAGTTGCAGACGATTCCTCACCAGATTGCCCAGGAGACGAACTCCAGCAACCTCATCGGCCTCTATCTCCATCGCTCCGGAAAGCGATGATTCCGAGTCAAAACCTTCTTCCCGATCAATCTCTGAGATCACCCCGAAGGGGAGTGTGGCAAAAGCCCCTTTGAGACGCTTGATGCTCAAAATGACCTCTCGGTCTTCCTCATAGAGTCTGCGTGGTATCCACAACTCCACAGTCTCAGGCTTACCGGCTGAGAACTTGACAATCCCCATCGATCTCTTATCCAGCTTTATCCTTTCCTTCCAGACACCGGTTGACTCCTGATAGGCGATCAGTTTCAGGTAGTAGTCTTTATCCGGTCTTAAGTGTTTGAGCCGATACTGGAGGCAGGAAGAGTCGATATCGACCGGATAGGTCCAGGTATCAATGTAACCGTCCCGCTCGATCAGAAATGGTGATGGCCTCTCTTTTCCAGCATCGAGGGAATATAAAGGGGGATAGGATGCCAGAGCAAATGTTCGGTATTTGAACATCGGGATGTAGTAAGGGGAGAACTTCTGTCCATGGGTGTGGAAGGTGTAGAGGTAGTTTGTAGATCCTGTTGTGACCAGTTGGCAACTCGGATATTGATCCGGCACACCGGGATATTGCCAGAGCCAGCCATGATCACCATTTCGGCGCCAGTAGTAGATGTCGTAGTCACCATTATTCTTCGCCTGAAAGACCGTAAACTCACCCTTGGTCGACTGGGCCCAGTCACAGGGACGATTCTCAGGATTAATTGGAACTACTGTCCAACGCCAGATCTCCTCATATATATTTCTTGCTCGACGCATGATTCGTTCGGACCCTGGTAGTGTATAATGCACATACACCGACTCGCCGTAACATTCGAGGAAGGGGTGTTTGACATCACCGGAGGCTAACTCGTAGATCTCACTCCAGGTTCGATCCACATCCCGATACCGATAGCAAATCTTACTGTCGCCGAAGATCGAGGTCCACTGCCAGACGACGTGGACCCGGCCATCCATATCAACATCAACCGAGGGGTAATCCGATTTCCAGAAGGGATCATTAGGCTGGACGATCTCATAATAGGCGACTTCATCATCATCTTCATGGAGCACCGCCAGATCAACCCGCTGCTGCAACGCCCCATCATAGAGCGGATAGACGATGAAGATGGAGTCAGAGAGAGCGTAAACGCTGTGTGCAATACTCGGCGGACCAGCCTCAAGTCCGGTATGAATCGGGATTCTCTTAAATCTTCCTAAGGGACCATTCTCATCAGGCCGAATTATCCAGATGTCACCAGCCTGGTTGTAAGCAATATAAGGATTACCTCCAACCTCAGTAATTGCTGGTAACGAGCCAGAAGTGAGACCTAACTTATACATCCAGCCCAGATTATGGAAATCTCTTGCATGACCGTTGAAAATAACATCACCACCATCCCAGCAGGTAAAATACCAGCCCTCAATAATTAGATTTCGCTGATTGGTGGCGGTAGCAGAATCAATGAGTGAGCGGGGATTGTAATTGCCGTAGATTTGGAATTCTCCTATTTTCTTTCTATCGCTATATGGATCGTTTCCCCCAGGAGCGCCAAATCCATACTCGAGATCGCCGTCACCATCAAGGTCTCCTACTGTAATTGAGAACCCCAAGCCTTCGTGACTTAGTTCATCTGCATAGTTTGGGTGAGGAAAAAGAATATCGGGAAGTGCATGATGCATACCACCTGGCACATCACCAAAATACAACTTAACCACACCTAAACCATAGTAGAACTTATACCAATAGTGAGGTTCTCCGATAAGAAGATCATCTTTCCCATCGCTGTTGGCGTCACCGCCATTTGCCAAACTCGATCCAAAAAAACCATTCCCGATTTCACCCCGCAGTTCATCGGTGATTTCAAAGTTATTGGAGGGAGCGGTTCGATTGCAGATATATACCCGACCGGTATTTCCCCATGCTTTCGGAGCACCAACAATCAGGTCTTTGGTTCCGTCCTGGCAGATATCAATTGAGGCCAGGACCTCAGCCCCAAACCAAGAATTATCTCCAGCACCGTCTGGAGCCTCCAGAAAGGTCTGACTGCCCGTAGCACCATCGATAATGTGGACATATCCAGGGAGAGCTCCGATCCGATGACCAGAAGGACATCCGATTATAAGTTCGGGCATAAGTGGGTCCTCAAACCGTAAATCCTCTGCGGCCAAACTCCAGCCATAATAGACTTTATCATCACTACCAATGTTGGGTGGATCAAGTCGGGTGCAATTGGCCGGATTATAGTCCCAGAAGATATAAACCCTGCCGTGGTTTTTTTCTGGCCCTTCTACTATGCGAGGATAAAATGGATCGCTTATCACGATGTCGATCTTACCATCGCCGTAGAAGTCCTCAGCGGTAATCGCCATACCGAATCTCTCAAAATCATCATCAGGGGTTGAAAAGATAATGTCGGGCTGAGTATCGAATGGGTCACCAGAGTAATAGATGTACACCTTCTGTCGATAGACACTAGTAATACCAGGGGCACCAACAGCAAGTTCAGGCAGACCATCACCGTTTATATCTCCGATCATCTCTACGCAGAAGCCAAATTGATCACCCGCTATACCGGCGGATAGCACAAGATCAGGAGCATGAGTTTCAAATACCGGAGAGCCAAAATAGACAAAAACAGATCCCGCAAGGGCTCCATAGGTCATCGAAAAGTTCGGTCTTCCAACCGCGAGATCATTATAACCGTCGCCATTCAGATCCCCTATCGCAAGAGAATAACCAAGGCCTTGATTCAGGTTCAATCCAGGAGGATCAAATTCAATTCCAAGTAAAGTATACTTAGGGGAATCTATTTCTCCCAATAGAATTATCGTGATAAAGAAAATCATGACTACCCCCTTTTTGAAGGAACCAACAACCCGGCGGTGGGACGGGCGTGGTTACCCTTCAACCGGCCTCGTCAGGAGACCGGGCGGAGGTAGCCTGCAATCGTCTCTCCTGAGGGATTGATCCACTCCCGGAGTGGACTCCTCCGAGAGAGAGAGAGGTTATCATAGTATCTTAATTATATCCACATTTCCCAAAAGGTCAAGTTGAAACCCAGATCAACTAAATTGACGGTGGGATATTATTCACTATAATGAAGGCGAAAGGAGGTCTCATGACGGAATATAAAAACATCATCAATGGTAAGGAGGTGGAATCGATCTCAAAACGGCGATTTGAGAATCGTAATCCGGCCAACTGGGAGGAGGTGGTCGGGATCTTCCCGAAATCAACCCGGGAGGATGTCGAAGAGGCAATCCAGGCGGCAAAGAAGGCCTATCAGAAGTGGCGTTTTGTCCCCGCGCCAAAACGGGCTGAAATTCTGCGTAAGGCGGCCGAGATTATGATCGAGCGGAAGGAGGATCTGGCCCGGCTCATGACCCGGGAGATGGGCAAGATTTTAAAGGAGACGAGGGGGGATGTCCAGGAGGGGATTGATACCGGACTCTATGCCGGTGGTGAGGGGAGGAGGCTATTTGGCCGCACCACCCCATCAGAATTGAACAACAAGATCTGCTATACCTATCATCAGCCACTCGGGGTCTGGGGGATCATCTCGCCCTGGAACTTCCCGATTGCAATACCATCCTGGAAGATATTCCCAGCTCTGCTCACCGGCAACACCGTCGTCTTCAAGCCCGCAACCGACACCCCGGCCTCGGCCTATGAACTGGTTAAGATCCTCCATGAGGCCGGCGTCCCGGATGGGGTGGTCAACATCGTCTTCGGTTCCGGGCGCGAGGTCGGTGAGGCTCTTCTGGAGCATCCAGACATCGCTGGCATCTCCTTCACCGGCTCCTCTGAGGTCGGCCGAAGGATCGCCGAGGTGACCGGTAAGAATCTCAAGCGGTGCTCCTTGGAGCTGGGCGGAAAGAATGGTCAGATTGTCCTTGAGGATGCCGATCTCAAGCTTGCCTTAGAGGGGGTAATCTGGGGGGCCTTTGGAACCACCGGCCAGCGGTGCACCGCCACCTCCCGACTCATCCTGGTCGAAGCGGTCTATGATGAGTTCTTGGCGATGGTGAAAGAGCGGGCGAGCCGGATCATCATTGGAAACGGCCTGAGGGAAGAGACCGAGATGGGGCCCCTCATCAATGAGGCCCAGCGGAATACGGTCCACTCCTATGTTGAGATCGGAAAGGGTGAAGGTGCTGAGCTCTATTATGGTGGCGAGATCTACCAGGAGGGTGAGTGCAGCAAGGGCTGGTTCTACAAACCGACCATCTTTATCGGGGTAAGACCGGAGATGAGGATTGCGCGCGAGGAGATCTTCGGTCCGGTCCTCTCGGTGATCAAGGTGAAGGATCTTGATGAGGCGATTGAGGTCCTCAATAACACCAGTTATGGACTCTCCTCTTCCATCTATACCAGGGATGTCAACCGGGCCTTCTATGCGATCGAGCGGATCGAGGCCGGTATCACCTATGTCAACGCCCCGACCATCGGGGCGGAGTGCCACCTCCCCTTTGGTGGTGTCAAGGATACCGGCAATGGCCATCGGGAAGGAGGCTGGACCGCCTATGAGATATTTACTGAGACCAAGACCGTCTACATCGACTACTCCGGATCCCTCCAGAAGGCCCAGATCGATACCTGGGAGGAGCAATAATGCTACCCGGTCCTAAGGCGAAAAGGCTCCTGAAGCTGGACAAGAGATACATCTCACCATCCTGTGCCCGTCCCTACCCGGCGGTGATCGAACGGGGTAGGGGTTGCTATGTCTGGGATGTTGATGGGAACCGGTTCTTAGATTTTGTTGCCGGGATTGCGGTCGTTGCAACCGGCCACTGCCATCCGGAGATCGTTAAGGTCATCCGGGAGCAGTCGAAACGGCTGATTCACATCTCCGGCACCGACTTCTACTATGAGGTTCAGGTCGCACTGGCCGAGAAGCTGGCCGAGATCGTCCCCGGCTCCCCCAATCGGAAGGTCTTCTTCACCAATTCCGGAACCGAGGCGATCGAATGCGCCATGAAGCTGGCCCGGTTTAAGCGACGACGACCTTACTTCATCTCCTTCAAGAACAGCTTCCACGGCCGGACCTATGGCTCCCTCTCCCTCACCGCCTCCAAGTCGATCCAGCGACAGGGGTTTGGCCCTTTCCTGCCCGGGGTCTTCCATGCCCCCTACGGCTACTGTTACCGCTGCAGTTTCAACCTGAGCTATCCGGAGTGTGATTATGCCTGCCTCAGATTCCTGGAGGAGGAGATCTTAAAGAAGTCTGCCCCGGCTGAGGATGTGGCCGCAATCTTTGTCGAGCCGATTCAGGGGGAGGGTGGCTATATCGTCCCCCCGCCCGGCTACTTCCAGGTCCTGAAGAAGATCTGTGAACGCTATGATATCCTCCTCGTCTGCGATGAGATCCAGTCCGGGATGGGCCGAACCGGCCGGATGTTCGGGATCGAGCACTGGTCGGTAATCCCGGATATTGTCTGTGTGGCCAAGGGGATCGCATCCGGTCTCCCCCTCGGCGCAACCATTGCCCGTTCTTCAATGATGGACTGGCCCCCGGGTTCTCATGCCTCAACCTTTGGTGGCAATCCGATCGCCTGTGCCTGTGGTCTCAAGACGATCGAACTCCTGGAAGGGGGTCTGATTGAGAATGCTAAGGTTCAGGGCGACTACCTCTTGGGACTGTTGAAAGAGCTCCAGGATCGGTATGAGGTGATCGGTGATGTCCGGGGCAAGGGGCTGATGGTGGGGGTTGAGCTTGTCCTCGACCGGATCAAAAAGACCCCAACGACTTCGAAACGGGATGGGGTTGTCTATGAGTGTTTCCAGCGCGGCCTCCTCTGCCTCGGGGCTGGTAAGACAACCGTCCGTTTCTCACCTCCACTTACGGTAGGAAAGAAAGAGATCGATAAGGCGGTGGCGATCTTCGAAGAGGCGCTCAAAAAGGTGTTCAGGATCTCATGACCATCCCCTACAAAAGTTCGGTAATCTATGGCCCGATTTCGTCACGGCGTCTGGGGAGATCCTTGGGACTCAACCTCCTCCCGCTAAACGATAAGGTCTGCAGTTTCGACTGTATCTACTGCCAGTATGGTAGAACAAGGTCCCTTACCGGAGAATTCCTGAAGGGTGATGAGATCCTTGTCGAGATCGAGAGGGCGCTAAGGGCCAACCACGAGCTCGACCACATCACCTTCAGCGGTAATGGTGAACCGATGCTCCATCCGGAGTTTGCCCGGATTGTGGCCGGAACCAGGAAACTGAGGGATGCCATCCACCCCCATGTCCCGATCGCCATCCTCACCAATGGAACGGAATTCTCAAACGATGAGAAGCGGGAGGCCCTTAAGCTGATCGATAAGGTGATCGTCAAGATCGATTGTGGTGATGAGGAGTCCTTCCGGAGAATCAACCGTCCCCTCCGCACCACAACCTTTAAAGAGCATCTCGCGGTAATCCAGAGCGGCGGGCCTAATTACATCCAGACCCTCTTTTTCAGGGAGAGCCTCAAATATCTCGACCAATGGTATCGGGTGATCGAGACCTTTGGTAAGGTCTGCGAGGTCCAGCTCTATACCTTAGACCGACCGACCGAACACGATCTCATCCCTTTAACGATTGAGGAGCTAAAGGAGATCGCCAATCGAAGGTTGAGGGTAAGGATCAACTGTTACCATCGTGGAGTTTGAACCCTTCCGCATCGCGGCCGTCTCACCCCTCCCCTTTCCCACCAGAAAGGAGCGGGTTCAGGAGCTGGAGCGGGCCGAGTACAATGTCTTCCGCCTCCGGTCAAATCTGATCACGATCGATCTGGTCTCCGATTCTGGCACCGGGGCAATGAGTCAGCAACAGTGGCAGAGGATGCTTCTGGCCGATGAATCCTTCGCCTATCAACAGTCCTACGACCAGCTGGTTGCCACCGTAAAGGGGATAACCGGCCTCCCCTATATCCTTCCCATCCATCAGGGAAGGGCGGCTGAGAATATCCTCTTCTCTTCGGTGATAAAAAGGGAGACCCGGGTCTACTCCAACCGCCTCTTCTCCACCACCAAGGCCCACTTGGAGCGATTCGGAGCCAAACCGGTGGAGCTACCGGTTAAAGGTTCCGGCAATATCGACCTCACCCGTTTAAGGAAGAGAATCGGGAAGGGATCGATCGTGATCCTCTCGCTCACCAGCAACTACCATGGTGGCCAGGTGGTGACCTTAGATAATATCGAAGGGGTCCGCGATCTCCTTGGTCGAGGCGGCCTCCTGATTATCGATGGTTCCCGATTTGTCGAGAACGCCTATCGGGAATCGAAACGGCTCGGCATCGGTCTGAAGAAGGTAATAAAGAAAACCTTCTCCCTCTGCGATATCTTCTACCTCTCAACCAAAAAGGATCTCCTTACCAATATCGGTGGACTGATCGGTGTCCGTGATCATGAGCTCTATCAGAAACTGAGAGAGGAACTCCTCCTCTTTGAGGGTTTTCCCACCCATGGGGGACTGGCCGGTCGGGATATCGCGGCAATCACCCAGGCCTTCCAGGAGATTACCGATGAACGTTATCTTGCCTTTCGGCTCGGACAGGTCAGAAGGCTGGGGGAGAGGTTGAAGCGGGCCGGGGTTCCGGTCCATGAGCCATTCGGATGCCATGCCATCACCATTCCGGCCGAGGAGTATGCCCCCGGAATTTCCTATCCCGGTTTTTCTGCTGCTGCCCAGATCTATCTTGATGGGGGGATTCGTTGCGGGGTCTTCGATGAGGATGGGGAGGTGATCCGGCTGGCTGTGCCGAGAAGGGTCTATACCGAGAGTCAGCTCTGCCATGTCTCAAGAATTGTGACCCAGACCTATCGAAAGGGGCGATTCCTCCATCTCCTCCCGATCTATAAACCGAGAAGACTGAGCAACTTTCTTCTAAGGTTTAAGATTCGATGAGACCATTCTCCGAGATCGCCCCCTACTACGACCGCTTGATGAGCCATGTCCGCTATAAGATCTGGGTTGACTATACCAAGGAGATCATCAGAAGGAATGGTATCGATGGGAAGAGGGTGCTCGACCTCGCCTGTGGAACTGGTGAGCCGACCCGACATCTGATCCGGGCTGGATTCGATGTCGTCGGCCTGGATCGATCGGAGGCGATGCTTGAGGTCGCGAAGGCCAAGCTGCCCGATGTAAAATTCATCCAGGCGGACATCCGCGACTTTACCCTTGATGAGCGATTCGATATCGTAACCTCATATTACGACAGTATCAACTACCTCCTCTCTGAGGCCGACCTCCGATCCTGTTTCCAATCGGTCTTTGCGGTCCTGAATTCCCCCGGTCTCTTCATCTTCGATATGAATACCATCCATGTGCTGAAGGATCACTGGGACAACCGGATCGTCGTGCGGGAGGATGGCAATATCTTTTCGATCTGGGAGAATGGCCACGATCCGACCACCAATATCTCCACCCTCAAATTGACCGTCTTCGTCCGGGAAGGGAAACGCTATCTCCGATTGCGGGAGATCCATAAGGAGCGTGGCTACTCACTGGAGCTCGTGCTTGAAAACCTGAGGAGAGTAGGCTTCCAGGAGTGCCAGGTCTACCACCATTTGACCTTCAATCCACCCCATCGGGATACCGACCGGGTGATGTTTGTGGCCCGAAGATGAGACTCATTGCTGATCTCCACATCCACTCCCGCTTTTCCCGGGCAACATCGAGTGAGATGAATATCGAAAGGATCGCTGAGGCGGCAAAGATAAAGGGGATTGGCCTTGTTGCCACCTCCGACTTCACTCATCCCGAATGGCTCGCAGAATTGAAGGAGAAGTTAAAGCCGAAAAGGGAAGGGATCTACGAATTTAATGGGATAAGCTTCATCCTCAATACCGAGGTGAATAATAATTATACCAAGGGTGGCCGCCTGCGGAGGATCCATAATCTCATCTTCGCCCCTTCTTTTGAGATCGTTGAGCGGATAAATAAGAAGCTCTCCGCCTATGGCAACCTCGCCGCTGACGGCCGGCCAACCCTCTCTCTCGACTCCTATGAGATGTTCAAGATGATCCTGGACATCTCCGAGGACTGCTTTCTCATCCCCGCCCACATCTGGACCCCATGGTTTTCACTCTTCGGTTCCAACTCCGGCTTCGATTCGATCGAGGAGTGCTTCGAAGATCTCACCGACCGGATCATCGCCCTTGAGACCGGCCTCTCCTCCGATCCGGCCATGAACTGGCTCCTCTCCTCCTTGGACCGGTTCGCCTTGGTATCCAACTCCGATGCCCATTCCCCCAACCGGCTCGGTCGGGAGGCCAATGTCTTCGCTTTTGAGCCCGATTATTACCAATTGATGGAAGTCTTAAAAGAGAAGGATCGGAAACGTTTCCTCTTCACCATCGAGTTTTTCCCCGAGGAGGGGAAATACCACTACGATGGCCACCGTCGCTGTCGGGTCCGTTTCTCCCCGGAGGAGGCGATGATGGCCAACAACCTCTGCCCGGAATGCTCCCGCCCGCTCACCATCGGGGTGCTCCATCGGGTGATGTCCTTAGCCGATCGGAAGAAAGGGTTCGTCCCCAAGGATGCCATCCCTTTCAAGAGGTTGGTTCCTCTTGATGAGATCATCGCCGAGGCGATCGGGGTGGGGAGGGATACGGTTGCGGTCCGGAGTGAATTTCTCAAACTCTGTAAGAACTTTGGAGGGGAATTCTCCGTCCTCTTGGATGTTCCGATCGAGGAGATCGAACGGGTAAGCAATGAACGTATTGCACTGGCGGTTAATAAGGTGAGGAATGGGGATCTCATAATCGAACCCGGCTATGATGGTGAGTTTGGGAAGATCAGGATCTTCCCCGAGGGTGAGGAAAAGGGGAAAAAACCGCAGCTTAGCCTATTCTAATTTATTTTAATCCGATCCGTGCCTCGGCCCGCTTAAGATAACGCTTTGCCCCACTATGTTTGGGGTTATAGCCAAGCACCCGTTTAAATAGTCTCCGTGCCTTCTCATACTCGCCGTTGGTAAATGCCTGGACCCCTTCCCGATACCACGCCTCGACCCGTTCTTTGGGGATGGCCTTCCGTTTCGGCTTTCTGATCTTATCCTCCAATCGTTTAATATCTTCCTTGAGATCGGTCCGTGTGCTATCATAGGAGAGGGCGAGTGTGAGTTTTGAGATCGCCTCACGATATTTTCCTGCTTTTTCTAAAGCAGCGGCATCCTCCTTACAGATCGTAATTATCCCCTCAATCTTCTCATCAATCCGCTTGAGATACTGGAGGGCATCGGAATAGGTGGAATCGATGGCAAGGACCTCCATAAAGAGCTGGCGGGCCTGATCAAGGGAGTCGTGATTGAACCGGTCTATCCCCTCGATCATCAGGGAATCGATCCTCGCCTTTCTCTTCTTTCTCTCAAAGACCTCTTCCGGCATGGAGAGGACAACATTAACAATGGCGATCTGGTCCGGAACTATCCTCACCCTCTTCTCAACCGTCTGATACTCTCCCTTCTGGAAACGGAATAGATAACTCCCGGGACGGAGGGCGATTCTGGCCCGACCATCGGTTAACTGACAGGTTTTGGCCAGGGGCTCAATTGTCAGAATGGTCCCTTTCAGTAGACCACCATAATTGCCATCGGCCACCCTTACCTGACAGAGCCAGAGGCCCTTATCGCTCAAGCCAGCCGGACCGAGGACGGCATCAATCTCCGGGGCATAGATCGCCCCTTTACCGATCGGGACCTGGGCAAAAATGATTATGGTTAACAGAAACATATTTGACCTAATTTTCTCCGATCCTCGCCCGTTGTCAAGTCACTCCAATTATCCGTCGGGAGCGGGGGATCTGATTCTTGATCCGGCCATCCCGATACCGGCCAACACCCAAGG
>Ga0180300_10000046_pt1 | contig 39838 bp, 63 predicted proteins | sample GuaBasSediGuay15_FD_121798 | JGI IMG/M metagenome (GOLD analysis project Ga0180300, IMG submission 121798) | Subseafloor sediment microbial communities from Guaymas Basin, Gulf of California, Mexico - Guay15, Core 4569-2, 21-24 cm | ecosystem: Environmental > Aquatic > Marine > Hydrothermal...
AATCAGGTTAGAGTAACGAGGGATTTGGGAGCATACAACTACTGGACTTCAAATGAGGAAACGCTCGAATCGTCTGAATTTCTGAGGTTTTACGTTAGAGCAGACCAAGATGGTGTAACAATAGACAAGGTGAGAATTTACTTTTGGTCTGAAGGGAGATGGGCAACTTATGATGGTCCTTGGGATGTTCCAAACGGTTCTTGGACCGAAATAAAAATCGACTTGAGAAATGATATAAACTATGATGATTCTTATTTGCGTAGCCGAGGGTTTATGTATGGTGTTCCTCGTGTTGATTGGTGGATTTCAGGACCGAGCGGAGCTAACATTTATTTAGATACGATGGCTTTCGGAAGGGAAAACCACACGGTTTCATACGATAATGGTCTTTTCATATCCAACTATGCTATATACCTCGACAGTGGGGTTTACTTTTTAACCGAAAAAGAAATCTTTTACTGTACAAAACTTAATGGAGGGGAATTTAAATTTGGTAGCGACTTTCATTTCAGAGCTGGTACGTCCATTGAGGGAATTCCACTAAAAGGTAGCACATTTATTGTATCTCCTATGGCAGATAACTCTGGTGGATATTTTGCGAGATGGAGCATATCGGGTGGAGAATTTCTTATGTACAATTCAAGATTACAGCTTATGGAAGATGAAGATGCACCTGCAAGAAAAAGAGGAATATGGTATCCATTTTACCCGTCATCGGGCATGATTAATAGTCTCTCAACATCCGAAGCAACAGGTTTCTTCGTGAATGGAAATCCAAATAACTATGTGGGGTTGAAAAATTTTGTAGATAAGTCAATGCAATTAACTTTGTGGTATGGAACGGGTTGGGCGGTGCCTCCAGCAAAGTTTGAAGATTGTGAGGTTGGTTATGTTACGATGAGAAACAAGGCAAATGCTCTTGGATATTCTACAAATAATGTTTTATATAGATTTAAGATGCATCATGAAATAGTTCATTTAAATTTTAACTGGGTTATCTACACGCCAGTTATCGCTGTATGTGAAGACTGTGAATTCGATAACGACAAAGTAAGAATGAACTTCCCAAGCGGTTACGGAACAAGAAACCTCCAGTTATGGCGAGTAAATACTGTAAAAATCAAAGTTGTTGATGAAAACGGAGACCCAATCCAAGGAGCGAAAGTGACTATTGAAAACAAAGACGGCGTAATATCCAACCCAGAAACTGAAACCACATTAGAAAACATCGAGACAGACGCTAACGGAGAAATAAATGAGAAAGTTATTGTTCGGTTGTGGGATATAACTTATGATGATGCTGGAAGCGGAGGATATGTCTATCCAACAGGCGAAGACCAAAACCCCTTCACAATAACAATTAAAAAATCTGGATACGAAACATATCAAGCGAAGGTCACAATAGATAGTCCTGTGGATTGGACAATAAAACTCAAAAGGTCAAAACCAATAAGAATATCTTTTGATGGAAAGCCAATTTTGGCTCTTCAACCATCAAAGGGTAGCAATAGTATTTTATGGACTTAAAAACAAAAAAACAAGAATTAATTCAAGAATACAACAAAAACCAACAACTTTTACAACAATTAATGAATCGGCAACAGCAAATTTTAGGAATGCTTAACTTAATTGAAGAGATTAAAAAGTCAGAAAATAAAAAAGACGAAAAAACCAAATAAAATTATGAGATATAAACCAACCCCTCAAGAAGAAGAAGTAATCAATATAATGAAAGCCGAAGCCACCGAATGGCAAGATGGTAGAGTTTGGGTTACTGAAAAAGTAAGCTATCAAATGTTAGGTAAAAATGGAATTATTCAAAAAGCTCGCAAGAACTATTTAGGGAAATATGATAACGAGAAAGATGAAGTGACGGGAAAGAAAAAAATTTTTGTTCCTTTAACTGAAGATATAGTAGAAACCATCGTTAAGAATATTGATTTAGATAGTGTAGATATTCAAATTAGAGCAACAAACCAAAACGGCTTTTCGGCTGCTTTAGTGTTGAGGTATCTCTTGAACTATTTTATGAAACGAAATTATTTTGGAGAGATACTTAATGAGGCATTAAGACTATTTTGTATTGATGGAACCATCGTTTTTAAAATTTTGAAAGGTTATGATAAGTCAATTGATGGTCAGACAATAAAGACGCGAATAGTTGATGTGAACAACTTTTTAATAGACCCTACAGAAGACAATATTCAAAAAGCAGGAGCAGTAATAGAAAGAAATATTTTAAAACTTTCTGAACTAAAAGAATATCCGTGGGAAAACATTGAATATGTTGAGGGGCAAACTGATGTTGAAAGGTTAATGGGAATAGATAAATCTGTAAGAACCCAAGTTCCTTATGTAGAAATATATGAAAGATGGGGAGATTTACCTAAATGGTGTATTACGGGCAAAGAAGAAGATAAAAATATATGGGTTCCAACCGTAGCAATAGTTTCAAATCTTTTTACCAATCCTGTGGTTCATAAAATTGCTATTAATGAGAGAAAAATTAAGCCTTATGAGGAATGTAGATTCAGGAAAGTGTTTGGAAGATGGCACGGAAGAGGGGTTGGAGAAATTTTGTTGGGTCTTCAAAGTTATCTTAATGAGGTGGTTAATTTAAGAATGAACCTTAATAGGATTGCTCAAACTGGATTGTTTAAGATTAGAAAAGGTTCAGGTATTACTCAACAATTATTAAATTCATTAGTTTCAGGAGGAGCCATTCCTGTTACCCGAATGGATGATATTGAAGAATTAAGAATGACACCTTCTTCACCAGCATCTTATCAAGATGAGGACAGAGGATATATTTGGAGCCAAAGAGTAACTGGGGCTTGGGAAATTGGAAGAGGAGAAACATTGCCCGCTTCTTTACCAGCAACCACAGCGGTTTTACAAGAAAGAGGAATGAGAAGCGGAATGGATTTATTACAAGAAAATCTTGGAATGTTTTTGAGTAGAGTATTTGAAAGACATATTATTCCGCTTTTATTAGAAACAATGAAAGAAGAAGAAATAATTTCTATTATTGGTTCTCCAAAGGAATTAAAAGAAATAGATGAAAGTTATATTAATTATCAGATTAACAGAGCAATTCTAAATAGTTTTCTTAAAGGAAAAGGTATTCCTCCAGCAGATTACATTGAGAGGTTGAGGAAAATATACCGAGAGAATTTAAGAAAATTAGAAAAAGTAAGATACTTGAAAATTAAAAGAGCACTTTTGAAGAAATGGCAATATGAAGTTCAGGTGTTTGTAACAAATGAAGCATTTAATAAAGCGGTGATGGTAAGACAATTAAATGACCTTTTGATGGCTTACTCAAGATTACCAGGAGTGAATATTGACCCTGATGCTATCGTGAAAGAGATATTGGATTTAATGGGATTAGGAGGTTCAAGATTTCTTAAACCAATTGAAGAAACAATGAAAATTCCAGCCGCAAGGGAAGCTGTTACTCCAACCGTTAGACCTTTAGAGGAGACTGAAACGGTTGGAGAAGAAACAACTATGGAAAAGGTCGGTCGTCCAATTCCTAAAGTGGGAACATAAAAAATATGGCAAAAAAAGGTAAAGCATTTGCGAAAGCACCATTAGGGTCAGGAAAAAGGTTTCAAGCTTGTGTAAGAAAAGTAAAAGCCTTTTATAAGAAAAAAGGAAGAAATTTATCTACTGAAAGAGCAAAGGCAATCTGTGCTGCTATTGGTAGGAGAGCTTATGGAAAAAAGAAATTTCAACAATTAGCTGTTAAAGGAAGAAAAAAGAAATAATGCAAGACAACATCTTAAGAACATATTTAGACCAAACCCGAAAGGAATCAATTGCAAAAGGTAGAAAAGGAGGTTTAAGATACCCTAAATGGTGGCGTAGAACTAAAAAAAGAAAAAAATAATATGCCATATAAAGGGATTCCAAAGAAATATTGGGATAAATTGGATAGATGTGTCCAAAAGGTTTTGAATTCTCCTTCATTTCAAAAGACATATAGAAGGAGGCGAGATAAAAAGATGAGTAAGAAATCCTTGGCTGTTGCGATTTGTCGTAAAACATTAAAAATATGAGAAAAAAACCAGACAAAGAATCAATAAAAAAGTGGTTAAAAGATGAAACAACCAAATGGTTTTTAGAAAAATTGGCTTGGTATTTGAATACGATTGATACGGTAAGGGATATAAATTCTGAAAACATTGATGAAGCATTAGCGAGAAAAATGGCAATAGATATTATTGAGGGTGCGTTGGCTGATGTATGGGAGGCAGGAGAATTAGAGAAACTTCAAAGAAAAATAGCAAGCGAAGAAGATAACATTCTTAAAAGATTAAGAGAAATTACTTTTGAATATTAAAGGTCGGGGTGTTGCTCTTCCCTTAATAGAGCGGTTAAGTTCTTCACAACACTATGGAGGAAAACAAACTCTCCGTCTCCGACTCTGAAGAGCTGGAGCTCGGCTCTGCAGAAGGAGAGGAGAATGTTTCCGAGGCGACCAACTTGGAGAATTCTCCTTCTCCTGCTGATACTCTTTCAGAGGCGGAGTACTTCCAGAAGTTAACTGGAAGGAAGGACATTAAAACTAAAGAAGATTTTGAGAAACACTATCAAAATCTTAAGAAATTAGTAGGAGACCAAGCGATTGCTGAATTGAGAAAGAAAGCTGAAGCTTATGATAAGCTTCAGCAAGAGATAGAGAAGGAAGCGGATGAATTCCTTGCCTCTGAAGAGGGGCAGGAATTTGCGAAGGAGCTTGAGGCGGATGTAGAAAAATCAGAAGTAGCCGACCTTAAAGAGAGGTTAGAGGCAATAGAGTTTCTAAAAAAACATCCAGAAGCAGAGCCGTATCTGGATGTTATTCGCTCTTTTGCCTCATATAGTGGAACCTCTCTTGAAGAGGCTTATGAGCAACGCCTCAAAGACCTTATTGACTCCAAGTTGGAAGCCGAAAAACTCAAAAAAGAAGAACGAAATATAGGAGTGGAAAGTAAGCCTCGCTTGAGCTCCTCTAAAATAGCTAAACTTAGCCAGTTGGTGGAGCAAATCAAAAAAGCTCCTACCGATGATGCTAAGGAAGCTCTTGTTAGAGAGTGGCTCAGCGAGGAGTAATGAACAATGGCAGCAGACAATATCTTAAGAACTTACGGAGATGAGAGCCGAAAGGAATCAGTTTTGCCTTTGGTTGAGATTTTGACAGCCAAAGAAACCTGGTTCCTTCAGAACTTAGGGAAAACGAAAGCAACTGATACGATTCACACCACACTGGTTGACACTCTAAGAACAGCTGGTTCACAAGCGGTGGAGGAAGCGGCAGATTATTCATATCTGTCCACTACCACTCCTACTAAAGTCCAGAATATAGTTGAGTTCATTGCTATTCCTATTAGGGTGTCCTTTGCTCAGAGATGGGTTGATAAGTACACCCAGCAGGATGAGTTAACCCGACAAACTACTAAAGCCCTTGTAGAATGGGGTAATGCTGCTGAGTTTGACCTTGTAAGGTCAACTTTGGTTTCAGGAGCCAGTGGTACTGCTCCTAAAATGAAGGGTATCCTTCAGGCTATCTCTAAATCTACCACCGTAACCGCTCAGACTTCTGGAACCGCTTTAGTAGCATCCATTCTTAAGGGCTTACTGAAAAACTGTTGGGATAACTCAAATGGGGAGGTACCAACTGACATTTTTGTTGGTTCCTACCTCAAGAGCGTGATTGATGGCTTTACTGCTGGGGCTACTAAATACATCCTGGCAAAGGAAGCAGCAGTGACCGACTATATTGATGTGTATGATTCAGGAGGCTTTGGTAGGGTGGCAATTCACACTCACCGCTATATTCAGCAATCCAGTGATGCTACTGGTAGAATCTTGGGTGTCAGACCAGATAAGCTAAAGATTGCTTATCTGAAGGAACCATACATTGACACTCCAAGCAGAAGCGGTCCTTATGAGCCACGAGTAGTGATTGGTGCTCTGACATTGGAAGTTAGAAACCAAGACACTCACTTCTTTGCTTCAGGTTACTACATTGGTTAGTGCCTGAAGTAAAAGAAGTTAATCTCAGCTTCTCCTTGTGGGCTCGCTTGTTGGGTAGGAACCCCTCGGAACCTACCCAACGGCGAGGGGAAGCGAGCCAATATGATTCCAGTAGATAAAAAATTAAGAAGACAATTTATTAAACAAATAGTAGAAGATTGGAAAAAGAAAAATCCTGTAAAATACAAAGATGCTATTGAACATGCTAAATTTATGAGAAAGGCAAAAGTTAATGTTTTTGGAACCGAAAAGTATTCCCCTGCCAAAGGACAACATATTGGAGAACAATTGAGGCATATAGTTTCTTTACCAAGAGAATTATTTGATTTGTTAAACAAGGCATTAGATAATCCAAAATTTATGGAAGAAGAAGATGAAGTAACTTGGTTCTGTAAAACTTTCCCTGAATTTAAAGGACATGAAAAAACATAATATGCCAAAATTAAGTTTATGCTTAATTGTTAAGGCAGATGATAAGGAAGCATTTTATCTGGATAGATGCTTGAATTCTGTTTATCAATATGTAGATGAGATTTGTATTACTATCACTGGCAAGAAAGGAGAAAGTAAAGAAGTTGAAAGAATTTGTAAAAAATATAAAGCCCGAATTTCTTACTTTAAATGGATTGATGATTTTGCTACCGCAAGAAATTTCAATTTTTCTCAAGCCAAAGGAGAATATGTTTTCTGGCTTGACGCAGATGATGTATGTAGAGGAGCGGAGAATTTGCCTCAAGTAATTAAGAAAATGGAGGAGGAGGTAATAGATGGAATAATAATGGATTATTTATATGATTGGGATGAATTTAAGCAATGTATAGTTAAACACCGAAAAGTAAGAATTATTAGAAATGATGGATGTTTTAAATGGCAAGGAGCAATCCATGAAGATTTAATTCCTCAACGAGAAGTTAATTCATTCTTTGTTAAAGGAATTCAGATTTTACACTTATCAGCACCTACCAGATATGAAGATTCAAAGAAAAGAAATTTAAGAATAGCCCTTAAACAATTAAATAATAATCCATCTGACCCCAAAAACTATTGGGATGTAGCAAATGCTTATTTATCGTTAGGAAACAATAAAGAGGCGATAAAGTATTATCAGAAATTTATTAAAAGAAGCGGTTCAGAAATAGAGAGATTGACTGCCTATCATAGAATGGCAGGAGCATATATGGCATTAGGAAAAATTGATGAGGCGATTAAATGTGAAATGAAAGTAATTGAAATAAGACCATGGTTTCCAGATGGATATTTGGGGTTAGGAGAAATTTTTCATAAACAAGGAAAATATAAACACGCAAAAGAATTTTTAATTCAAGGATTGGCAAAAGATATTCCAGAAGATGAATATATTGTGTGGAATCCACGAGATTATGATTTCAATCCCTTAATGTTATTAGCAGATTGTTATTTCAATTTAGCCAAACCAAAAGAAGCCAAAAAATGTTTAGAAGGTTGTTTGAAAATTTATCCTAATCATCCAAGAGTAAAAACTTTAATTAAAAAATTGGATGAGGAAATAAAGAAATTAGATGAGGTTGATAAAATTGTTGAGAGAGGCAAAAATTTAAACAAAAAAGAATTAAAGAAATTATTAGATAGTTTGCCTCATGAGTTAAAATCTCATCCTAAAATTTGTTGGTTGAGAAATATCAATTTTATTAAGAAAAAAAGTTCAGGAAGAGATTTGGTTATTTATTGTTTTCCAACTGCTGAGAACTTTAATCCTGAAATAGTAATGAAGGAAGGAAGAGGGGGGTCAGAAGAAGCAGTAGTTCATATGTCTAAAAGATTGGCTGATTTAGGATGGAATGTGACAGTATATGCCAGTTGTGGTTATAAGGTTCAAAAATTTGGAAAGGTATGGTGGAAACCTTATTGGGAATTTAATATCAGAGATAAGCAAGATGTAGTTATTGCTTGGAGACACCCGCTATTATTTGATTATGAGGAAGTAAACGCTACTCAAAGATATGTTTGGCTACACGATGTGTTAAAAGAAAATGATTTTACTCCCCGTAGATTAGAAAGAATTACAAAAATATTTGCTCTTTCAAAAGCCCAAAGAGATTTGTTTCCCAATATTCCAGATGAAAAATTCTTTATTACAAAAAACGGGATAGAACCTGAACAATTTAAGAAAAAAATAGAAAGAAATCCTTATCGTTTAATTTATACTTCTTCACCAGATAGAGGATTGAAAACCCTCTTAAAAGATATTTTCCCATATATCAAAAAAGAGGTTCCAAAAGCAGAATTACATGTTTTTTATGGGTGGCATGTTTGGGACGCAATGTATAAAGATGACCCAGTAATGATGAAGGAAAAAGAAGAAATAATGAAGTTAATGAACCAACCAGGTGTAATTTATCATGGTAGGGTTTCTCAGGAGCAGATTGTTGAGGAATATATGAAATCAAGTGTTTGGATTTATCCTACTGAGTTCTTTGAAATTTCTTGTATTTCTGCCATCAAGGCCCAAGCAGCAGGTTGTATTCCTGTAACCACAAATGTAGCAGCATTAAATGAGACAGTTCAATTTGGTTTAAAGGTAGATTCTCAGCATATTTATTCTGATATTGATGCTCAAAAAGAAATTATTGAAACAACTATTAACTTGCTTAAGAATTCTCCAGCCGAGAAAGAAAGAGAACCAATGAAAAAATGGGCATTAAGAGAATATGATTGGGATAAAATAGCAAGAGATTGGGATAAATTGTTCAAAAAAAATGGAAAAGGGAATCGCACTTAAAAATTTAAACGATTTACAAAAAATTTTTCCAAAAGCATTCTTGGTATATGGAAGTTGTTTAGGGGCAATAAGAGAAGGAGATATTATTGATTGGGATTTGGATACCGACATGGGAATACTTGCTAAAGATTTTGACAAAAAGAAAGTAGAGGAAGCCAAGAAAATAGGATTTAGGGTTATTCATACGAAAGGCACATTAACAGATGGATATGAGGTTGCTTTTGGAAGAGATGGTGTTAAAACTGATTTATTCCTTTTCTATGATGGTGGAAAGTATTATTGGAATGCTTTATGGGATAGAAAGAAAAAAATTATTCACTTATACCCAAAAGAACTTATTCAACCACAAAAAATTCAAATAGGAAAATATGTATTCAATTGTTTAGGTGAAAATTATGTGAGGTATGTTTATGGACCAAATTGGAAAATTCCTAAAAAAGATTTTGATTGGAGAACAGACCACCAATGTAAGAGATTGGAAAAAATTTTATGAAAAAGAAAGGGTTCCTTTAAAACCAAGTAGTTTTGCGAAATTTTGTTTACCTTTCTTGAAAGAACCAATTTTAGATATTGGATGTGGAAACTTTAGGGACACAAATTATTTTAAGAAGCACTTTAAAAAAGTAAGAGGGATAGATAAGGCAACAACAGGCGAGGATGTGTTTAGTGTTGACCTTTCTAAATACAAATCATTTTATATGAGGTTTTTCCTTCATTGTCTTTCAAATAAGGAAATAAAAAAACTTTTAAAAAAGATAAAAGGTGTTGTTTTTATAGAATGTAGGGCAAAAGGAGACAAACCAAAAATATGGAAAAACCACAAAAGAAATTATATTGATGGTAATTGGTTATTAAAGACGATGATAAAAAAGGGATTTGAAATAAAATATTTTCAAAAAGGACGAGGATTGGCAAAGTTTAAAAATGAAGACCCGTTGGTTATAAGAGTAATAGCAAAAAAATGAAAGATATAACTGCCATTATTGTCACATTTTTGAGAGATAAATGTTTGTTTAGATGCATAAGTTCTTTAAGAAGAACATACCCCCAAATTAAGATACTGGTTGGAGATAATGGACATTTAAGTTTAAAGAAACTAAATTTTGTTCGGAGATACAAGGGAGAATATTATAGATTACCATTTGCTTGTGGAATTTCTTATGGGAGAAATTTTCTGTTAAAGAAAGTTAAAACGCTATATTTCTTGGTTGGAGATGATGATTTTTATTACACAAAATCAGCAGGTATAGAAAAAATGAAAAAACTTTTAGATATTGCTGATATTGTTGGTGGGAGATTAAAGGAAGGAAATGAGATAAGAAAATACGAAATTAAGTGGCGAGAAGAAGATGGAGGATTGGTATACGAGCAGGTTCCAGAGAAACACAAATATTATAAGGGAGTTCCATATATTGAAAGCGATATGGTATTCAATTACTTTGTGGCACCAATAGATTTAGGGATTGAATGGGATAAGAATATTAAGGTAGCATTTGAGCATTCAGATTTTTTCCTTAACTGTAAAAAAAAGAAAAAGAAAGTAATTTGTTCGGTAAAATCAATAGTACATCACAAAAAAGAAACATTCCCTGAATATGAAAAGTATCGCTATTCTTTTGAAGATAAAGAGTATTTTTTCAAAAAATGGAAATATAAATTTTTAAAAGATGTAAGAGGGCAAATAATACAATGAAAATAGCGGTTTTAATAATAGCATACAATGAAGAAAGATATATTGGAGCGTGTATAAAACAATGGGAAGGATTGGTAGATAAGGTAGTGGTTCTTTTATCAGCAAAACCTTGGAATGGTGTTCCCTCTGAAGCAGATAGAACAGAAATGATAGCCAGAAAAATGGGAGCAGAAGTAATAATTCAAGATTGGAGAACAGAAGCCGAACAAAGAAGTTGGGGATGTGCCAGATTATATGATTATGATTTTGTGATAATCAATGATGCTGATGAGTTTTATACAAGAGAAGATAGGGTAAAAATAATTGAACATTTAGAGAAAAACAAAAATGAACCTTGTTTTAGATGTCCTAATATGGTTACTTATTGGAAAACTCCAGAATATATTTTTGACCCACCAGATGGACATAAACCAATTATTGTGGTTAATCCCAAAAAAGTAAAGTTTTACGAACATAGACAACCGATGCCAGTAGAAGAAACGAAACTTCAAGAATATCAACCTATAATTCCAGTTACAATGCATCATTTTTCTTGGGTAAGGTCTGATAAAGAAGTAAAAGAAAAAATTGAACATTATAGCCACGCTGATATTATTAAGCCAAATTGGTATGAAGATGTGTGGCTTAAATGGGAGCCAAATATGGATGATATTAGGCCATATGGTATTGAAAGGTCAAGAGCGGTATATAATCCCGCTCCAAAAGAAATAACCAACTTAATAGAACAATGTCAACAATCGCTACTCTAAAAAATTATATTGATGATATAGCAGGTACAGATGATACTTCATATCCATCAACAGATAAGATGGCTGCTTTAACTCGTTGGGCTCATATAATCAACGAGGAAGTTTTAGATGCTCAAGATGATTGGGATTTTCAAGGAGAAATAGCAACAACAGATTTGGTAGCTAATCAAAGAGAATATGTTTTTCCAGCTGATATTCTTAAAATAAAAAGAATAGATTTAAAATTGGATGGAACTAATTGGGTAAGAGCAGCGTGGATAGATGAATCTGAAATATCAGATTCAATTGCTTCAGAATCAGATATTACTGAACAATTTACAAATGATGAACCCTATGTGGCTTTATATGATAAAAGTTTCTTTATTTATTCTGGAACTATTAAAGATGTGTCTGGAGGAATTAAAATTTGGTATTCAAAAGATATAGTTGGAAAAGATAGCAGCGGGAACGATATCACTTCTTTTTCAAGCGATAATGACCAACCTAATTTAGCAGAATTTGCTCAATTAGCTTTAGTATATGGAGCTATATTAGATTGGGCAGATAAAACTGAGAATTACGAATTAGCAGCTAGAATGAATCAAAGATTATATGGAAACTCGGTAGGAAGACCAGCTGATTCTGCTTCAGTTGGGGGTTTAATTGGTAGAATAAGGGCTTATTATTCACGAAGAGCAAGCGATAGAGAAGTAATAATGAAAGTAGCAAGCGATTTAGATAATTATGAATAAAGGTCGTCAATAATAAACAAATAGGATTATGGCAACTTGGATATTCTACAACAAATTTAAACAATATCAATTTGATGGAACGGCACCAGTGGATTTTGATAATGACACTGTGAAGGTGGCATTGGTAACAAATGCCTATACTCCCGATATTGATGCTCATGATTATTGGGATGATGTATCTGCTAATGAATTAGCAGCAGGCGATGGTTATACAGCAGGAGGAGCAACTATTGCTAATCCAACTTTTACCTTAGATACTGCGAATGACCAAGTAAAATTTGATATGGATGATATAACTTGGACATTTACTGCTACAAAGAGTTTTAGATATGCTGTGATGTATAAAGATACTGGAGTTGCAAGTACTTCTGTATTGATTGCTTACGCCGATTTAGGAGATACATCTCTTGATGGGACATTTACTTTACAAATGGATGCTGATGGTGTCTTTATTATAAGTTAGTAATATGGCTTGGTTATCATTTGATTGGGATTACAGAAGAAAAATAACAATTTCTGGTGCTTCTGGTGCTGGAACAAACTATCAGGTTCTTTTAAAAGTGGGGGAAAGCTCAGGAGCAACTGGGTGTGATTTTCATCTGAATAATAATTCAGAAAATTTTCCTTCTGGTAAAAATCAAGGAGGAGATTTGAGATTTACTGCTTCAGATGGAACAACTTTATTAGATTTTTGGGTAGAAAAAGTAGAGGGAACTTCTCCAAATAGAGTAGCTCATATTTGGGTGGAGGTTTCTGCTGATTTGGGAACGAATCAAGATATTTATATTTATTATGGTAATTCTGGAGCAACGAATTATTCAAATGGAGATAATACTTTTGTTTTTTTTGATGATTTTGATTCATTTGATACTAACAAATGGACTGGAGTAGGAACTTATTCAGTTAATAATAGTATTTTAAAAGTAGAGGGTGATTCAGACAATAATTATGTTTATTCCGACAATACTTATTCTTTTGGAGCGGTAGAAATTCGAAGAAGAGGAGGAAGAACTCTTGTGCAAGTGGGAGTTATGACAGGAACTGCTCATTCTATGTATGATGCTTTAGGTTTTGCAAGACGATATGATGATGGTGAATATTATACTCACTTTTCTGATGGAACAAAAATAACGGAAACAGGAGATGCTGATTTTTGGAGTGGACAACCTGTTGATACTTGGGGAAGGTCATCTTTAAGAAATAAGGGGTCAGGATATTTTGATTTTATTACAAATGATACTACAGTAAAGTCAGATTATTATGCAAGTAATTATGCAGATTTTGTAAATAATGCAGAAATAGTTTTTCGAACGGGAACTGGAGCAACAAGTTATTATATAGAGGTTGATTATATTTTTATCCGAAAGTTTGTTTCTCCAGAACCAGCATTTAGTTCGGTTAGTTCTTTAGAAACCAAATTTATTTTAATTTCAACGGCTACTTTTGATTTAAGTAATAAAACATTAACACCAAAATTAACTAAAACACCTGTTAAGGTTACTTTAACTTTAACAGGAAAAAGTATTTCAAACATATTTAGGGTTAGTATTATAGCTGGAACAATAAATTTAGTTGGGAAAAATACAATTTTAGCTAACATAGTTCAAATAACAAAAGCAATATTAAATCTTGTAGAGAAAACTATAACCAGAATAGGAGGATGGATAAAAAGAGATAAAGTTTCTACATCTTGGACAAAAAGGTCTATACCCTCAACATCTTGGACAAAGAGAAATGAATAATTATGGCAAAATGGATACTTGAAATACCAAACTTTTTAGGAGGATACACACCTGCTTATTGGAAAAGCAGTTATCCTGCCTATGGAAACAAAAATATGGCAGGCGATATGAAAAATGTTGATTTGACATATCCTGATTTTATTACGCAAGGACCAGGATTAGCAACATTAACAGATGGAGATGAGAACGGAAAAGTAACAACATTGATTAAAGGAATTTTAGATGGAGGAGCACCAGTAGAGGATATAACTTATACTTATGCTATTGGCGGAAATAAACTTTATACTCTTAGTGATAGTAGTGTCACAAATTCTCATACCATAGATAAAGCAGGTGTAACAGGAGAAAGCGGAGAAGATGTTGTTTATTACAATGGAGCACTTTATTATTCTTACAACTATTCAGGCGGAGCAGATATAGGAAAATTTGATGGTTCAACTTATGATGATGATTTTATGTCTACAGTTCCAACAGGAGGAACAACATTACAGAGTGGTGTTCCTCACCCATTATTAGCAGCAGGAGATGATATGCTATATATTGGCAACAAAAACTATGTTAGTTCTTATTATGCTTCAGATAATACATTTACCGAAAAAGATTTAGATTTACCAACTGATTTTACTATTGTAGATTTGAAGTGGGCTAATAATAGAATATATATTGCCGCTAACGAATTTTGGTGTTCTGATGATGAATTTGAGTTTGCTCCAGAAGGACGAGGTGGTTCTATATTTATCTGGGATGGAGTGTCTCCATCTTGGGAGTATGAGATTAAAACAACAAAAATAACCGCTTTATTTGTAAAAAATGGAATAGTATTTGTATTCAGACGAGACCCTGACAGCACAGCAAGATATAAACTGGGATATATTTCAGGAACTCAAATAGTAGATGTAGCAACATTTGCTGATAGAGGACCTAATTATTATCAGGTAACAGAATACAACAATTTTATTATTTGGGTTTCTCCAGAATCAGGGAAAATATACGCTTGGGGAGCAGTAGATAAAAATTTACCAACATTGTTATTTCAGTTAGCAGATGGTGGATATTCAAAAGTAGGTGGATTGGCTTCTCCTTTTGGGACACCAATAGTTGCTTCAACAGATGATACACATTATCGGTTAGCAAAATTTTCAGGATATGACACAAGTTGTTATTGGAAATCTCTCTTATTTGATGTTACTGGCGATGGCAGAAAATCAATGATTGATAAGATAGTTTTCAATTTTGAAAAATTAGCCACAGGAGCAAGAGTAGATTGGACATTAAGAAATAACAGTGGAGTTGCTCTAAAAACAGGAACAATATCTTATTCTGGAGATGGAGCAGTAACTCAAAAAATATCTTATCCAAAAATTGAGACAGAAAACTTTAGAATAGAATTGGATTGGTCTAATGGTTCAACAACTAATCCTCTTTCAATAAGAAGTATCAAAATTTATGGACACACAATCCAATAACAAAAACCAAGAGGAGGAAATTTTAGAAATAGTAAAAGACCAAGTGAAACCTCTAACATTTGACGAGGAGGTAAAGGTTGAAAATGTTTTTGATTATCCTATTTTAAATGCTCCAACAATTAGAGGTGGAAAGATAATTAGTGGTTCTGGAGATAAAACATTTAGATTTGAGGAAGATAAAGGAATTTGGTTGGGAAATACTGATTATGATAATGCTCCTTTTAAAGTAAGTATGGATGGAGAAGTAATTGCTTCTCACCTTCAAACAGGAACGAATGCTGATGAAAAATGGATTGATATGTCAGAAGGGAGAATATCACAAAAAACAGAAACTGATGAAGTTGTTTTTACTGATGTTGGTAGTGACGGAGGGGTTTTTGGATTAAAAGACATTTCAGGAAACTTAATGTTAATGATGAGTATTTCAAATGATGCTACCTATGGTTATGTCGTAAATTTTGATTTTAGTTATTCTTATCCTGACGGAATTTTGTTCACTCAATTAGGAAAATCGGTAACATTTAAATTAAACCAAACATCAGCAATTAAACCAGGAAATGATAATTATGGTTATTTAGGAACTAATGATTATGCTTGGAATACCGTATATGCCTACAACTATGTAGACAAATGTAAGGTTTATGATAATATAGACGCCATTTCTTTACTTAAAAAAATAAAACCAAAAAAGAAAAAAGATAAAAAAACAGGCAAAATGATAATAACTGATGAATTGAACCACGCAACATTACCAGATTTTATACGAGAAGGTAAAAACGCAAGAAATCTTGGAAGATATGTAGATTTATTAGCATCGGCAATAAAACAATTATCTCAAAAGGTTGAGCAATTAGAAAAAAAATTAAAATTCATAAATAAGTAATATGGCATCACTAACAGAAAAATTTAAAAGATTATATGGAAGAAGCCCGAAAGGAGGTGAGATTTTGTTTTCTGGAGGAATAGGATATCAGTATAGTGGTGGGATGTGGAGAAAGATAGGAAAGACAACGATACAAACAAAAGCAACAACAGCTCCTGTTAATATAGAAGATAAACAAAAGAAGGCGACAGAGATAAAACAGAGAATAAATGAAATTCAATCAAGGATTCAGGCAATACAAAGAGTAGTTAAAGAGGCACAAACGAAAGGAATTAAACCAAACGAGCCCATTCCAGCAGATATTTTGGCAAAAGAACCATCATTAGCAGACCTTGTTACAAGAGAGGAAAAAAGAAGTAAATACTCTTTTGATGATATTGAAACAGCCAGTCAAAACTTATTGAAGGATATTACGCAACAGTTGAGCAAATATAGAGAAGAAAAAGAAGAGGCAGAGAAAGAAATGAAAGAATGGAGGTCAAAAATAGAAAAACTAATAGAAGAAAGGAGAGAAAGAATAGAGGATTATATAGAAGAACAAAGGAAAAAATATGAAATACCAGAAACCTACCAGAGATTACAAGCAATTATTCCAGAAATAGATACATTAAACCAAAAACTGATAGACCTGAAAAAGGAGGAAGAAATGCAATTATTGAAAGCAGAACAAAAATTAGCCCCAATGGCAATAATTAGAGGAGAACAGGCACTAATTCAAAGACAATATGCTTCTTTGAGAGCAGCGGTAGCAGCAGAGTTAAGCGCAAAAACAGCAATTGCTGAGATGTACAGAGGAAATATAGAGTTGGCAGAAAGCTTAATACAGAAAAGTGTTAATGCTTTAGTTTATGACACAGAACAGAAATTAAACGATTATAAATATTTGTTTGATTATTATAGTGATTACATTGAAACATTGGATAGTAAAACCCGAGGAGCTCTAAATAAAATTTATTCTTTGCTTCAAGACAAATTAGAGACCGAAAAAGAAGAATACGAATTAAAAGTAGAACTATACCGAGATTTGGTTACTGATGGAGTTTATGTAGATTTTAATGATTTTGTCAGAAAGCCAATTGATGAAGCATTGGATTATTATGGTCAACAAGTCCAAGAAATAGCAGAAATAGTAGATGTGAGTGATTATTTTTCTCCTAACCAATTAAGGCAACTTAGGAGAGTTGGTATAGACCCAACTACCCCAGAAGGATTTAAAAAGGCATTAGAAATGTTTCCTCCTGAAACAGAAAAGTGGGAAAAAGCAGAAAATTATATTATTCAAAATATAAAAACATATGGGGCAGAAGTAGATATGGCAGGAATTTATGCTACACTTACAGCCCCTCCACCAAAAGGAGCTGGATTAAGTTCAAGTGACGCTTATGCTTTAATGGCTCAGTATGGAATGGTAAAGATAGGCGGGATTTGGGTTTATGCTTCCACAGAAATTCCTACAACAGGAATAGAAACTCCTACCACAGGAACAGAAAAAACCAAAGAAACAAAAAAACCTTGGTGGCGGAGAGTTGCATCAGAAATTTGGCACAGATTACCATTTGTAAAATAAAATTATAAAACAATATGGCATTACCTTTTTATTGGGAAACAATTCCAAAAGAAAAAACCTCTGTTAAGAAGAAAGTTTTACCGTGGACAGAAGAAACCACCAAACCCTTAAGCACCGTTGAAGTTGTTCAAATGGTTGGTTATCCTGTTTTAAGAGCCGCTCCACCAGAAAAAGAGAAAAAAGATACTTGGCTTAAGAGGGTAGCAAGATTTATCTTACCAAGAAGTTTAGAAATAAAATTAGGTATCACAGAACCAACTGAGTGGGAGTTAAGGATGCAACACGAAGATGCAAGATTGAACTATTTACGAAGGCAGTACTTTAAAAAGTTATATCAAAAAGAAATTATTAAAAACCCAAAAATCCCAAAAGACTATAAAGAGCCCACCACTTTTATTGGACAATTTTTAGAAGGAATAAAAGAAGGATATATTTCTATGAAAAGTAGTTTTGGTTATTTTGTGGAAAGTTTAGGTAGACAAATTGGTAGTCCAAAATTATTACAATGGGGAGCCAATTTAGGAGATAGAGCAACAATAGAACTAATAAAAAAACCAGAATTATTAGAGCCAGAAGATTTAAAACCCTTTTTTAAGGGTGGTTGGGTAGATAGAAGATGGTGGGGCAGAAGAATAGGACAAGCTCTTCCCACTATAGGAACAATGCTTGGGTTGGCTACTTTTGGTGGGTTTACAGGAGGAATACCTGGTGCTCTTACTGGTGGTTTTGTATCGGCAGCAGCATTAGAAAAAGGTGCTGCTTATAAAAGATATATTAACGAAGGAATGCCACCAGATAAAGCAGATATTTATTCAAATGTTTATGGGACAATAGCAGGGTTAATTGAAAATGCGTTTGGTATATCTCCTGCCAAAATTGGAACCCAAATCGCAATACGAGGAATAGAAAGAGTGGTTTATGATAGTTATAAACAATTTTTATTAAGAGAAATTCCCAAAATAGGATTTAAAACATTAAAACAAGCAATACAAGAAGGAGGTGAAGAGGTTGCTCAAAGTATTGCTGAAAATCTCGTTTTAAAATTTTACAAAAAAGAAACCCCTGTTTTTAGCAAAGATTTAGCAGAAGAATTTGCTGGTGGATTTGTAGCTGCCATTCCTTTTGGAGCAATTAACATTAGAATACCAGAAATTAAAAAAATAACACCAAAAGAGGTAAAGGCAATAGAACAAACCATCAAAGAGGCAGACGAGGTTTTAAAGAAGGAAGTTAAGAAAAAGCCAACAGAAGTGAAAATAGAGGGAATTCCGAAAGAATTAGAACCGTTAGCAAGGGAAGCGAGGAAATATAAGTCAGTGGAGGAGTTTAGGGAGAAATTAAGACACATATCTTTAGGAGAAAGAGTTGAAGTGGGAACAGGAAAGAAAATAACTTTGACAAAAGAAGAAAAAAAATTAAGAAAATTGATTGTAGGAGATACCCCACTCGTAAGAAAGTGGAATGAATTGGTTAAAAGAAGTAACAAAACCCTCGAAGAGTTTTTTCAAGATTTCTACAACCAAGCAGTTAAAGGAGCAAAAAGAGTTAAGCCCCCGAAATTTCCAGAAAACAAATATAAACTTGAACTTTTAGAAGAAATAAGAAAATTGGAAGAATTACCTAAAATTGACCCAGAAGCTTTTGAGTTTACTCCTAAAACTGTTAGTTATAATAACCCTTATACAAGGGTAATGACAAAAGTTTGGAATAGGGTTTTAAAAATTTGGGATTCTAAAGCCCCTCGTGTTGTAAAAGAAGCTCAAACCCAAGAAATAGCCCATCTTTTAAGAGAAAGACAAAGAGTTTATGATGGTTTAGTTAAAAAATATTACGAAGAAATTATTAGACCCTTAACAAAACTAACCACAGCAGAAAAACAAAAAATTGGTAATATGATTTTCAAGAGGATAAACATCCCGCCAGAGTATAAACCGTTTATTAAGGATATTGATGTTAAAATAGGACAATTAGGAGGAGCGATAGTTAATTTAGAAAAAGAGATGGTTAAGAAAAAATTGATTCCCAAAGAAATGGCATTATTAACCGAAGAAACTTGGTTGTCTCATTTAGGAGAATATGCCAGAACTCTATATGTTAGAGTTGACCCTAAAACTGGTAAACCAGTTATAGTTCCTCGTTCTGTTTTGACAAAAGAAGGGGTAATAGATAGGTCGGCTTTTAAGAGGAAATTAACAGATGAAGAATGGGGAGCGAACGCTTTACAATTTGAAGGTAAAACATTGGACGAAATTAAACAATACACAATAGAGGAACTGCGAGCAATTGGACAAGAAGCAAAAGAAAAATATGGTTGGGTTTTTCAAGCAGATTATATTTTAGCCAGAACATTTAAAGATTTGTCAAAAGCATACGCTACGAGATTATTTCAAAAAGCCATTGTAGAAAACCCAAGATTATTTACGAAAGATGTTAAGTTAGCAGAAGAGTTAGGATTTGTTTCAGTAAGAAACATTTTACCGAAAGGAGTTGAAAAAGATGTAAGGTTGGGACCACTAAATTATGGTTATATTCATCCAGGACTTCAAGAAGAATTAAGAACCTTTGTTTTGGGAAGCGGACGAGATGCTGTAATGTCTATTTTTCAAGAACCCCTTTCTTGGTGGAAGGCATTTAAGGTTGCTGGCAATCCCCCTACAGTAATTAGAAACTGGTTATCTGGTATGTTTTTCCAAACCGATATGGCTGGTTATCCAGTTTGGACGCCCAAAAATTCAGCAAGATATATAAAGGCAGTAAAATCATATCTTACCAAAGATAAGGTCTATAAAAAATTTAGAGATAATGGTTTATATGGAACAGATTATTTTACAGTAGAAATTGAAACTGATGAGTTAGCAAGAATTATTGCTAAAGCAGAAAAATCTAACAATCCATTACGAGTTTATTCAGAAGGATTATTAAGTAAATTAGGAACAAAATTAAAAGACGCTAAACAAGTATTTAGTTATTATGGACACATAGACCACATTCAAAGAACTTATTTAGCGTTGTGTGCTGTAGAAGATGGAGCATCTATTCCGCAAGCAGTTCATTTTGCTAATAAATGGGAGTTAGATTATAGGTTTGTTCCTCAGATAATAGAGAAATTACGAACAGGAATAGGAGGTTGGTTATATCCATTTTTATCATTTTATGTCTTAATGGCTCCAAGAATTGCTGAAGTTTTAATTACAAGACCTTGGGTTTTATTGAAATATCCAATTATTATTGGAATATTCAATGCTATTTCTGTTGCTATACTTGGAGCAGAGGAAGACGAAATAGAAAACGCAAAACCAGAATGGTTAAAAGATAGGGATTATGTTTTAATTTTACCATTTAGAGATAATCAGGGAAATTTTGTATTTATGGATTTAGATTATACTTTACCATTTGGTGGACCAGAAAGTTTATTTATGGATTGGACCCAGGTTACAAATATGGCAAAATTTCCAGGATTGATGAATATAATGATAAACATTTTTAACAATTACGATACTTACACCCAAAGAAAAATTTATAACGAATCAGATTTACCAGAAGAGAAAAGAAAAAAAATCGCTGAATATGTAGCAAGAAGCTTGGGTCCTGGTGCTGTGCCTCACGCTTTAAATATCTACAGAGCAGCAACAGGAGAGATTATTGGTTTTCCTATGCGAAGAGAAAGAGATTTAGCTCAATCTATTGCCAGAACTTTAGGGGTTTCAGTATATTCTGGTGGTTTTAATGAGGCATTCTGGAAAATAAGAAATCTTCAACAAGAAATTAAAGATATTCAATGGGCTATGGTATTGTTGATGCAAAACCCAAATATTCCACCAGAAAAGAAAAAAGAAAAAGTAATTGAATTTCAAGACGAGATTAGAAGAAGAACAGAAAAAATACAAGAAATTGCAAAAGCGATGCCCTCAAGTGTTCCAACAGAAAAAAAGCGTAGTAAAACTCTTCCTTTTAAATAAATAGGCTTATGGAGCAAGAAATCTTATTAGAACTAATTAAATATGGAGGAGGAACAGCAATTATTATTGCTTTAGTTTTCTTGTTTAGAGAGATTAGTAAATTGATTTCATTAAACAAAAGAAATGGAGCAATAGATAAATTGGTTAGAAAAACAGATTATTTAGAGACCAAAATAGACAATGAATACTTCCATCTACTTGACAAGTTGTCTTGCGATGTGAGAGAATTAAGAGAGGACATTCAAGACCTTCAACAAAGAGTATCCAGATTAGAAACAAAGGTTTTCAATAATAAATAATGGCAAATCAATTCACCCACGGGTGGACAACAGAAGAAAGGGAGTGGCTAAAAAATAATTATCCATATCTTACCAGAGAAGAAATTATAAAATGGTGCGAAGAACATAATCGTTCCTATAAGGCAGTTATTAACCAAGCGTCTTATTTGGGAATTAAAAAAGATAAACAGCACCTTAAAAAATCAAAAGGAGGTGATAAAATGAGTAAGGTGTTAGTTGATTTAGAGGAGTTCGTTAATACCTTATTGGAGAAATTTAAAGAAAAACCGCCAAGAGTAAGAATTCCAAAGGCAAAATTAACAACTGGAAAACTGAAAGAAGATGCTATCTTGGTAATTTCAGATATTCATTTAGGGAAAATAAATCATTTTGTGGATTTGAAAACAGGAAAGTCAGTTGAAACCTATAATGAAAAGATAATGTGGAAACAGGCAAGTAGATTAGTAGAAAGTGTAAGAGATATTAACAATCTCTTAAGTAAAAGTTATAAACTGACAACGCTGTATATCTTTTGTTTAGGAGATTTGGTAGATAACGATATTATTTACAGCGGGCAGAGGTTCTTTATTGAAGCAGGAGCAGGGTCTCAAGTAATTAAAGCAGTTCAGTTATTTCAATTCTTTATTAAAGAATTCCTGAAATTGTTTGAAAAAATACACTTGGTAATTTTAGGCGGAAATCACGGTAGATTATCAGGAGATGCTAAAACTGCTCATCCTTGGTATAACAATTTAGATTGGTTGATTGGACAAATGCTCCAAATCTCTTTCAAAGATGTAGACAGAGTAAAAATTGAAACTCCAGAAAGTTGGTTCTTTATTAAACAAATCAATGGCTGGAAATACCTCTTACATCACGGAGCAGGAATTCCTTCTTGGATGGGCTTTCCATATTATGGTATTTCCAGAAGGGCAATGGCAAGAAAAGCAGAAATGGATATTGATGTTGAGATAATTGGTCATTTTCATCGTGTTTTTGAAATTCCAGTTAGTTCAAGGTCTTTTACTCTTGTTAATGGTTGTTGGATGGAGAAAGACCAATATTCTTGGCAAAGATATGGCTATCTAACTAAACCCCAGCAACTTTATTTTGGAAGTTCAAAGAAAAGACCAATAACTTGGCGGTTTGTATTAGATTTAACAAAACGAACTCCTCGCAAGGGGAGAGAATAATTCTCTCTCCCCTCTCTTTAAAAATTTAATAAGGAGGTGAAACAATGAGAAAAAATTCAGAAGTTTTAGAGTTAGTAAAAGGAAAAAGAGAAAGTGAATTTTCTTGGTTTATCAGAATTTATAGGTGTAGATTGACTTTTGAGAATTTCTTTCCTGATAGAGTGAAGATTGTAATTCAGGGTAAGAAAGCAAAATTCTACATAAAAAGGAGGTGATAAAATGGATAAAAAATTATTGCTTCTTAAAAGAAAGGAATTAAGAAGATTAAAAAAAGAAATTGAAAAACTGAAAAGAAGTAGAGACCCTTGTAAGAAAGAAAAAATCAATGAATTGAGAAAAAGAATGGTAAGAATTTTAAGAGAAATGTTAGAGATGTTTCCACCGTTTGATAGAAGTACAATTAAAGAAAACAATGGATTTAAGGAGGTGAAAAAATGAGAGGGTTATTGGTTTTAATGGGGATGGGAGTTTTCCTTTTCTCATTTGCTTTTGCTGGTTTTATTGATAATTTTGTTCCTAAAATTACAAGACAAGTAGTAAGAGTTTATAGTTATAAAAAGTTAGGAGGCGGGATAATTATTCAGAATTATTATGTTCTTTCAGTGGCTCATTTAGCAAATGCGATGATTTTTGTGAATGGATTACCTAGTGAGATAAAGAAACTAGATGATGATTTGATGTATCTTCAAGTTCCTTATAATTTCAATAGAAAGGTAAAATTTGCTAAAGAGGTTCATTTATTAGAAAAAGTTTATATTGTTGGCTATCCAACAGGTAAGAAAATGGTAATTCCTGCTACTATTTGTGGAATTGATAACTATGTTCTCTATTTAGACGCTAAAGTGATTGGAGGAATGTCTGGAGGAGGGATATTTAATGAGAAAGGCGAATTGGTTGGTATAGTTCACGGTGGAAAAGGTTATCCTGAACAAATTTTAGTTGCTTCTTCTTTTGTGGCTATTAAGAGGTTCCTCGGTATTGAGGAATAAAGGGGAGGCTCCCTCCCCTCTTTTTTTCTCTTGACAAGCGTTTTTGCTTCTTGGTAAAATGGAAGTATGAAGAAATCTCTCTTTCAAACAGGGTTAGTCCCTTCTCCCTTTGATAAAAGGGACATTCTAACTGCCGAAATTACTCCTGATGTTAAGAGGATACCAAAAGAAATTCCTTGTCCTTTTGATTTAAATATTATAGACCAAAACGGTTATCCAATTTGTGTAGGTTGTGCTTCTGCTTACGCAAAACAATATTTAGAAGCCAAAGAAAAAATTTGGAAAAAATTTGACCCTTTTTGGATTTATAAAAAATGTAAAGAAATAGATGGAATTCCTCATATAAGAGGAACTTTTTTTAGAGCAGGTTTAAAAGTGCTTCAAAGATATGGTGCTAAACCATTAAACGAACCAGAAAAAGAAGCAGAAAAATATAAAATAGGAGGATATGCCAGAGTAGAACCACTAACATTTAATGAACTTAAAAAAGCCATATTCTTATATGGCGTTGTTTTATTAGGATTTAGAGGAAGTAATAAAGGTTGGAGAAAAGCCCATATAAGATCACCAAGAGCAGGAGAGAAAATTTTTGGACACGCTGTTTTGGGAACATCTTATGATGAGAACTATGTTTATTTTTTGAATAGTTGGGGCGATTGGGGCAATAATGGAATTGGTTATTTTGATAAAAACTATCTACCATTTGAAGCGTGGGTTCCCTTATTAGATTTTCCTACCAAAGCCCAATTATTAGAAATTGTAGATGGTTGGGTAGCAAAAAAATATCTTACTCCTGATAAATATCACCCAGGGCAGATAGCCAGAGTAAATGTTTATCGCTTAAATTTAAGAAATGCTCCTTGGGGTTTAAAAGTTGGCTCTCTTAAAAAAGGAGACAAGGTAATGGTTATTGAGGACGAAAACCTATATAAAGATGGATATAAGTGGGTAAAGATTAAAAAACTTGCTTAAAGGTCGTTAATTAAAAACTAACACCCAAAAACTACTATGATGAAAGTATTTCTCCAAGATGTTGAAACCGAAGAAACACCAGAAGTTGAAGAAGAAACCAAAGAAGAAGAAACAGAAGAAACAGAGGAAGAAGAAACAGAAGAAGAGTAGTAAAATTGGCTGGGCTACTGCTGGTTAATAGGTCTAAGCCTTGGTATTTTGCCAGGGAAGGGTTATAAAAATAGCCCCCTGGAACTGCCTAAATAAGTTTAGGCTAAGTAGGGCTTATTAACACAGGGTAGCCTGGCTACTTTTGCTACTCAAAAAACATATAAATTAACTTAAACTTTAAAAATCAGAGAATTTAAAAGGTTTAATAGTATTAATTTAGCCCAAAAACGGCTGAGAGAGGCATTTTTGTGCGAATTAGGGGCATTTAAAAATAGTTATATGGCAGAGCAAAAAATTTACAATATAGATGAAATTAGAAAGAAGATATTGTGCGGCGATACTCTTTCAGAATTAAAGAAATTTCCAGATGAGTGTATAGATTGTATTATAACATCGCCTCCCTATTGGAAGCTCCGAGATTATGGCGTAAAAGGGCAAATTGGTTTAGAACCAACCTTAAAAGAATATCTTGACCGCTTGTTTGAAATAATGAAAGAACTAAAAAGGGTTTTAAAAAAAACAGGGGTTATCTTTTGGAACCATGGAGATTGTTATGGAAGTAATATTTCAGCCCCCAATCAGCCGAAGCTTGGTAAAAGAGACCCCTATAAAAAATTAACTAAAAAAAATAGATTAAGAAACAAACTATATCAAAAATGTTTAATGCTTCAAAACTATCGCTTTATTCTTCGCTGTGTTGATGAACTTGGTTTAATTTTAAGAAACATTATTATCTGGTATAAGCCCAACCATATGCCCTCCAGCGTTAAAGATAGGTTTACCAACGCCTATGAACCAGTGTTTATGCTTACAAAAAACAAAAAATATTGGTTTGATTTGGATGCGGTGAGGGCGCCAGTTTTAATAAAGGAAAGAAAGAGGGGACAAACTTTTTACGGAGGACAGAAAGTTCCAGAGAAGTATAAAATTTGGAAAGCAAAAAATGGTGGTAAAAATCCAGGTGATGTTTGGACTATTGCAACCCAACCATTCCCAGAAACACATTTCGCAACCTTTCCCGAACGATTAGTAGAACCAATGATGAAAGCAGGTTGTCCTCAATGGATTTGTAAGAAGTGTGGAAAGGCGAGGGAGAGGATGATAAAAACAAGTTATATAACAACTGGAAACAATATTAACAAGGGCAACTTAAAAGATGATTTAACAGCAAGACCTTATAAAGAAAGAAAAGAGGCATTTCATCAAACTATTGGCTGGACCGACTGCGGTTGCAATGCTGGCTGGGTTAGCGGTATAGTCCTTGACCCTTTTATGGGAAGTGGAACCACTGCTGTAGTAGCTAAAAAATTAGGTAGAGATTTTGTTGGAATAGAGTTAAACCCTGATTATGTAAAAATGGCAGAAGAAAGAATTAAAAACACTCCTAAACCACTTCTAATTATATGAAATACTATATCTCTGTTAACCAAATAGTTTTAAGTAAAACCAAGTTAGATATAAAAGATGCGGCAATTTTAGATTATTTAAGGGCTTTTTGTTTAGCAGATGATAAAAATGTTAGAAGATTAACGATTGAGGAAGGGGGTAAAAGATATAATTACACTTGGATAAACTTTAACCATTTAATCAAAGAGATGCCCTTATTAGGAATTAAAAATAAAGCAAGTATTAGTGAAAGAATAAAAAAAATTGAAAAAGAAGGATTTATTAAGGTCTTCCGAGCCCCAGATAGAAGTTTATATATAAGGTTGTTACCAAAGATTAAAGAATTAGAGTTTTATGAAGGTGTTAGTTTAAACAAACAGAGGTGTTTGTCTAAACTAACAGGGGTGTTAGTTAAAACTAATAGCACAAACAATATATCATACAAACATAATATCAATAATAATATCTCTAAAGAGAGCGATTCAAAAGAATCGCAGAATTTAAAAGATTTTAATTTTTATGAGAAATTAGAAAAACTATCTTCTTCTAAACGCCGAGATTTACAAATAATTGCCCTTTACTGGAAATATAAGGGTTATGAGTTTAGAAACGAGAAACAATATCAGGCGGCGTTGAAACGAGAGTTGCGTCCCGCCCAAATGCTTGAAGGTTATACAGACGAAGAAATTACTCAAACAATGGACTGGCTTTGCGAAAATACTGATATTAAATGGACATTAGAAACCGTCCATAAATTCATAGATGAACCCCTTGATGATATTGAACCAATAAAAGGTCGTAAAAAAGATGGATAAAACAAATGCCATACGATTGGCGAAAAGGCGTGAAAATTTATTGGGTTAAAAAAGAAATTGGGTATAAAGAATGGAAAGATTTTTACTCCCATAATTTGTCTTATCATAAATTAGGAGTGATAGGAGTAGGAAGAAATAAAAGAGTAGTTATTGGATTTTGTGTTCCAAACGAAATTCCACTTGATTGCGAGCCCTTAAATGAACAAGAATTATTAGAAATATATGCCCAGAGGCAGGCATTAAATATTAAACCTCTTCCAACTATCCAAAGGTCGGAAAATAATAATCCTAAATTAAACTATGAGAATTTTAACCAGTATTCCAAAAGCAGTTGAAACAAAAGGGTTCTGGAAAGCCTTGTTTTATTCGTTTGGTTCTTGGTTGGCGGCTTGGGTTATTACCTGGTTGGCATCAAGCGAGGCATATGTTTATCTTGGAAAATACGGTTGGGTAATTCCATTACTCAATACCATTGCCGTGTTTTTCAAGCAGTATTTTGATAGTTTGTTGGGAAAACAGTAGCCCTAATCTTGATTTTTTCGGGGCTTGGGTTCTTGCCGATTTCGGCTCAAGCCCCTGCCCCTTTTGGGGCAGAAACGCAAGGGCTGATAGTAATTGAAGGAAATTCTTTATTAGGAGTGTATAACCAGACAGGATTAGAAATAGATGAGACGCTTCGCAAAATTATTGAGTGTGAATCTAATTGGAGATGGTGGGTAAGAAATAAAAAATCAACTGCTTACGGGCTTTGCCAAATGATTAAACCTACAAGAGAAAGAGTAGAGAAAGAATTAGGAAAGATAGATTGGAATGACCCAAAAGAACAATTAAAAGCCTGTAAGTGGTTATATGAGACAGAAGGAACTAAACATTGGAAGGCTTCCAGAAAATGTTGGGAGAACAGAGATTAAGAATCGGTATTAGGGCTTAAAAAGACACCTGTGGAAAACTCAAGGGTTTTAACCTCTTGACAGGTTTTCTTGCTTGGATTAAAATGGAATAAGAATAATAAAACAAAAAAACTATGCCAAGAAAAATATCATTACCAGAAAAAAGATACAGACAACTTTTAAGAAGCGAAGAACGCCTTTTAGAATTAAAAAAACGCTGGAAAGAGTTTAGGAAGGCTTTTAGCCAACACCAAAAACTTCTTTCCAGTATTTTATTACGCACCCATTATAATCAAAGGTCGGATAATAAAAACTAAAACTATGGCAAGAGATTTTCATTATTATTTAAAACTGGCAGCCCATTTACAGAAAGATGGTATCTTGTTTCCATTAGTGTATTCATTAGAGAAATTTAGAGAAAAAGAAAATTATCCGCTTGAATTAGAGCAAAAGAGAATAATGAGGCAAAGTATTTTTTCAAGTTTGTGTAATGATAATGCGGGGAGAGTAAAAGAAGATAAACTTTCAAGAGAGGAGTTAGTTAAACTTGCTTGTGAAATTACTGATGTGTTTTATTCAGAAGGAGAGGAATTAAAAGGGTCTCAAAAGATTGCTCAAGAAATAGTGGAGGACTTGAAAAAAGAAAAAGAAATTGAGGAGGCAAATAAAGAATTAGATGCTGAAGCAAATAAACAAATAGAAAAAGAACAAGAAAATTTAATTGTTGAATAAAACTATGGAAACATTAGAAGAATTCATTAAAAACAAATCAAATTTTCTAACCCTTAAATCAGGTGAGATATTTAAAGGAATTTACAAGGGCTATAAAATTGTTGAGAGAGAAAGATTTGGGAGAGTAGAAAAAGTTGTTTGTTATTCTTTTCAAGAGTTAAGCGGAGATAAGATTTGGCAATTAAATAGTACTTCTGTTTCTTTGGCTCGGCAAATGAAAGATGCGAAAGAAGGAGATGTGGTAGCAATTAAAAGAATTGGTGAAGGAAGAAATACAAAATACGAAGTGTTAATAGAAAAGAAACCCGAACAAACCCAAATGGATGTTCCTGCTTCTGAAAATGAAATTACTCCAGAAGAAATTTTATAAATATGGATTTGGAGGAATTTATTGAGGAGAAAGAAAATGAGTTCTTAAAAGAAAGAATTGAGGAAGTAAAAGATTTTTGGAGAGTAAGGTCATTTTCAAACCCAAGAGAGTATTATACTGTGGTTTTATACAAAAATGGCAGAATGAGTTGTGAATGTTGGGATTACTTGGTTCACGCTAAAAATCCAAATTATGAGTGTAAACACATCAAAAAAGTCAAAGAGTTTATTGGTAAAAATAAATAGATTGTGGAAGGGTAAATATGCCTCATTAAGGGATTATCAGGTAAAGAAAGCCCTTCAAGAGAAAAAAGATTTAAGGATATTATTGCTTTCAAATGGCGAAACAATGACTATTCCTTATCAACAGATTAGACAGCGAGCAATAAAAAACAATCAGAAATTTAAGAGCAGAATTGATGGAAAAGAGTATAGTTTAATAGATTTTTACTGGCAAAGAGATTTAGATTTAAACAACCCGCAAGATTTTTCAAAAATGGTATTATGAGCCAAAAAACAGAAAAGAAAATTAAGTGTATTTTATGTGGTAGAGAAATAAAAGAGGAGGAAATATACGATGAAAAAATTGAAAGAGTTTGGCAACCTTGCTGTAGAAAATGTTGGGAAAAATTAAAAATAAATGAGGAAAAAGAATAAAAAAAGAGAACTTAAAAAAGAAGCAGAGCGGTTAATGTATCAATTAGCGTTTAAGTTATACGGCGATAGATGTGAAATATGTGGAAGCAAAAAAGGAGTAGTAGTTCACCATTTCATTTTTAGAAGCAAGTGTAAAGCGTTAACTTATGAAAAAGATAATCTAATCGTCCTTTGTCAAGATTGTCACTTCAAATTACATCATACAAAATCATCAAGTATAATTGAACTGAAAATAATTCAAAAAAGAGGAGAAAGGTGGCTTAAAAGATTATTAAAAAAATACGAGAAAGCAAAGAAACTAACAAGTTATTATGGTGTGCGATGGTTAGAGGAGCAGATTAAAAAACTAAAAAGAGAAATTAAAAAATGAAAAAAATCAAATGTAAAACTTGTTTCTGGAGACGAAAAAGCGAGTATGATGGTAAAGATTATTGCTACCTGATAGTAGATAAAACGGGTAGAAATATTGAGGCAAACCGAACAGAATGTGATTTCTACTTAAAGAAAGGCACTGAACCAAAATGGTTATGTTCTATTTGTGGGAAAAATACTTTTGGTGAAACCTCAATATCTGAAAACGGAAAACAATACTGTAGCGACTGTTATTGGAAAGAGAAAGAAAAAGAAAGAAAAAGAGAAAGAGCCAAAAAAATTAAGAAACTAAAAGAATTGGTTGGCAAAGAAAAAGCAGAGGAAATAATAAAACTATTTAACTTATAAAGGTCGGTCTAAATTAAATAAAATTATGGCTAAAAAGCAAACAAAAAAGCAAAAAGAAGGATATGAAGAGAAACTGGACAAAATTATACAGATGCTGGAAATGGTTTTAGAGGAACTTGATAGTATTCGGTATTACACAGAGGAGGTGTATAATAATCAAAAAAACGGGTAGTAAAACATATGAAAACATATATCATTAAAAATCAAAAAGATTTAGAAAAACACAAAGACAATTATGGTTATCATATTAGGGGCGATGCTGAATTTGAATACTCCCCAAAAATTACAGGACGGTTATTGGTAGATGGTGATTTAGAGATTAAAGGCGGTAATTATATTGAGGTTGATAATTATATTGAGGTTAATGGGTATATTAAGGTTGGTGGGTTTATTAAGGTTGATGGGTATATTAAGGTTGGTAAGTATATTGAGGTTAATGGGTCTATTAAGGTTGGTTGGTTTATTAAGGTTGGTAGGTATATTAAGGTTGGTGAATATGTTGAGGTTGATGGGTCTATTAAGGCTGGTGGGTTTATTGAGGTTGATGGGTTTATTAAGGCTGGTGAGTTTATTAAGACTGATGGGTATATTAAGGCTGGTTGGTTTATTAAGGTTGATGGGTATATTAAGGTTGGTGAGTATATTAAGGTTAATGGGTCTATTGAGGCTGGTGGGTTTATTGAGACTGATGGGTATATTGAAAGCAAAAAAATGATAAGGGCAGATTTTCAAATAGAAGCAAGACGAGAAATTACAATTACAGACGATAGATATAAGATATTCGCAGGCTTGTATGATGAGAATTATTCTTATATTAGATGTTCTAAATTAAATGCTAAAATTGGTTATGGTAGATTAGAATTGATTGAACCAGAAGAAAAATCTCAAGAAATGATAGAAATAGATGGTAAAAAGTATTCTAAAAACATCATTAAAGAAGCGTTAAAAGAGTATTTTAATTTTAACTAACTATGCCACGAGGTCGTAGAAGAAAAATCTGTAAAAAAACGGGCAAAAAACCAACTTGGGCAAGAAAAAGAAAGCATTGGAGAGAGGGTTAATTAAATAAAAAAACTATGCCAAAACAAAAGAAAACAATTAAAGAGGAGATGTTAGAAAACATAAAAAGAAATAGGTTAAACACTCAATTTGCTTTGTTCTTTAGAGAATTTGAAAATGTGATGCCAAAGAGTAGAGAGCTTGAGGCGTTAGGTATGGAAAAGATTGCCAGAGCGATGCAAGTTGCGTTTCTTGTTGTTGTCCCAGAAATAATTAAATATGAACTTCAACGCTTTATAGAGGAGACAGTGGGAAAAATGTATAGAAATGCTGTTTTATCAGACAAATATCCAGACTTAGCAAAAGAGAGCAAAATTAAATTTGAAGCAAAACAAGAAATTGAAAAGAAAATGAAACAATGGCTAAAAGAAAACCTATAAGAGTAGAATACAAAAAAGAAAAAGCAGTCTGGGGAGACAGGTATTTTGTAGAGGTTTTTGAAACTCAAAAGAATATTCCTGGTTTCGCTCCAACAGAGTATGAGCTTAAAGTTTGTGAAATATGGATGAAATATAGTGATTGGCCGCGTAGAATAGAGTTTGAAGAAGTGACAATTTCGCTCCAGACGCTTAAAGAGATTTATAAGATAGCCACTGGTAAATTTGAAAAGTCAAAGTATAAAGAAGTAAAAAATTAAAAAACCTATGAAAAAACAAAACAAAATAATTGAAGAATTAACCCTTTATGATTTTCTGACAACTTGTGATTTATATGGTGAGCCCGTAGAAATAAAACTTGATGCTACTAATTTTGAAGTTTTGATGAATAAATTAAATGAGGTTATAAGGAAACTCAATGAGTTTTATGACCAAAAAACAAAAGAAAACAATTGAAAAGGAGATAATAGAGATTTTAGAGGATTTTTATTCGGGTTATACACCAAACTCTGGAAGAAGGGGAATGTATAACTGGAGAGACAAAATTTTAGATGTTCTCCACCAAACACTTCAACGCTTTATAAAAGAAACAAAAATAGAAAAATGGCATTATCCTACAGACCATAGGAGTGGAGAAGATTGTATTTGTCCTGAATGTAATAAAATAACTGGTTATAATGAAGCCCTAAAAGATATCAACCAAAACCAACAACAATGGCTAAAAGAAAATCTCTCAAAAAAACAATAAGGCAAAGAGGATACTTCGGGATAGGGGTATATAATATTAAAACAAAGATGAATTTAGGAACATTGTGGCGTTCAGCGTTTAATTTTGGGGCAAGTTTCATTTTTACAATTGGAAGAAGATATAAAAAACAGGCAAGTGATACCATAAAGGCTTTTAGGCATATTCCTTTATATGAGTATCTGACTTATGAGGATTTTTACAAAGCAATGCCCAAAGATTGTATATTAGTAATGGTTGAACAAACAGAAGGTGCAGAGAATTTGAAAGATTTTAACCATCCAGAACGAGCAATATACTTGTTGGGGGCAGAAGATTGCGGTTTGCCAGAGAAAATAATGAAAGGACATCCTAAGGTTTTTATTGATACACCAATGTGTCTTAATGTAGCAGTTGCTGGTTCAATAGTAATGTATGATAGACAAATCAAGCAAAATAGTTAAATAACCTATGAAAAAACAAAAGAAGGTTAAAGAAAAAGCAAAAAACCCAAAAAAGCATTTAGGAATTTCTATGGATTTAGTTATTTATCACCCTCGCAGGAGTATAACCCCTGAAGAAGTGGATAGGTTTGCCGACGCAATCATTAGAATGGTTGAAAGACGAGGATGGTATTCTGGTGGAGGATGGCACTTGGTTGATATAAATAAAAAAGGAAATGTTTATATCAATTTAACCCCTAAACATATCAAAAAATTTGATTTAGATGTATAAAAAAATAAAAATCGCGCTCGGCAAGTCCTCGAGGTTGTCGGGATAAGGTCTGGAGGTATCTTCCAGACCGACCGCCAGAACAAATAAACAATGGCTGGCGGGTAAGATTAAAACTTATGAAAAAACAAAAGAAAACAATTAAAGAGGAGATAGAGGAGAATTACCTCCAATGTCAGGGAGTATATTCAGGAAGATTATACTTAGCCAAAAAGAGCGTTGAGTGGAAAAATCTTCCTCTCAATAAAAAACAACAAATTTTACAAAAATTTTTAGAAGAGGTTTTCTATAAAGAACAACAATAGCTAAACAAACCTATGACCAAAAAACAATTTCTAAAAAACAAAATCAATGAACTCCAAAGACTTATCTGGGAAACAGAATTAGAAATAAAAAGAGGAGAACTTTTAATAGACGACTTAAAAGAAAAACTAAAAGAGTTTGATAAAACTCCCATAATTACCAAACCAAATGAAAATCCATTAAGCGCCGTTGATGAGAAAAAGAAAACCATTGAAAATGTAAAAAAAGAACTATCAGAAATGGAGATAATGGTAAATTTATTGAGACACAGATTAAGGACTGATGAAATCTTTTTATCGGTTCTAAAAAAAGAATTAAAAGGGGAGAAATAAATAATTTACCTCTCCCCCTTTTTTTAGTTTTTCAGCATCTTTTTCATCAGTTTCGCATATTTTGTCATTGCCCACAATTCGCATTTATATCTTTTCACCTTTTCTAAAAATTTGTCTCTGGTTTTTATATACTCGTCTTCCTTTTCAAAATAAACCCCGTTTTTAATATCGGTTAGTAATTTTTTCATTTCTTTCTCAAGTTCGGCTTTTTGTTTTGCTGTCATAGTTTTGAGGGTTTTTTAATTAAAGCCGACCTTTAATAAAATCAGCGGTTCTTAATTTATCTCTCCACTTTTGCCAAACCTGAAAGAATAATCTACCATTTTTTAATTGCTCCAAATCATACTCTTTAATTATTTCTTCCCATTTTTGGACCAACAAATTGAAATATCCTTTTTTAACTGCTTCCAGTTTTCTAACCTGCCAGTCAAATTTTTCAGGATAAAAACTTGAAGGACTTTGCCTTCCTCTAATTGTAGCAATTCCAATTACTTTTCCGCCTTTGATAGCAAAAGTGCCACCGCAAAAATCAATATATTTTATCTTTTTAAGTTCGTCTGTATCAATTAAATAATCATCAAGCGTTCCTTTTCCTTCTTTTCTGGCTTTTCCGTATCGCCCAATGCCTATATTTTTGAGGATAGCGTAATAAGTAGCAACCCCAATTGCCAAACTTTTGGCTAAATTTTCATTAAATCCGCATTTTTTAGCCACTGCGTAGGCATAAGTAGCCATTATTGGGTAGCGGTTGATTAAGTAAGCGTTCCAGATTTTACCATAATTATGGTATTTTTTAGCCATAATTATTAAATTGGTTTAATTTTAGCCGACCTTTTATTTTTCGGGGTAAATATCAAATTGAGCACATTGTAAAATCTGCCACTTTGTCCAATAAAAATCTGGAAATTCTTTCTCGTATCTTTTCCATTTTAAGCACTCAATCTTTTCGGTTTTTTTCAGCCCAATATGGAGACCATAGAGAAAGAGAGCAAAGAGTAGAAGAATAAGCAAGAAAGTTAAAAATTGTCTAAGCATGGTTTTGGTGTTTTTTTAATTTAATTGGCGACCTTTTGATTTTGTTATTTTGCTTCATAATACCACTTTTCTCCCTTTTTTGTTACTGGTCTGCCGTCTCTTAAAACTCCTTTACTGCCTTCTATTTTGCAAATTTTAGCGGTAAAACTTCCCGCTTTTCTTTTTTTTATTTTTATGTAAATTTTTGGCATGTTTTTGTTTTAAGTTCTTAATTTTGACCTTTAATTTTTAGCCCCTCGTCTTCCCCCTCTTCTCCCGCTTCTGCGAGGAAAAGAGGGAAGCCAGAAGCCAAACTAATTACTCATCATTTCTTCGATTACTGGTTTAACTATTGTTTGAGCGATAAATTGTAGATAGAGAATTTGTAGGTTGTCGTATGATAACTCGTCAATTTCTAATCCGTGTTTATTAAGCCAAGCCTCAAAGTTTCTATCTGCCAGTATTATTTCTAAATTTATTTCTTCTTTTGTCATGGTTTTCAATTGTTTTTTTAATTTTGAGAAGTCCGACCTTTAATTTTTAGCTTCTCGTCTCTGCCCCTGTAAAGGAGCAGAGCCAGCAGCTAAACTATTTTTTGCGAATTTCTAATCTCCAAATAGCAAATGGTGTTTCTAATTGTTTTACTTGTTGAGTTATCAATTGAAAGATTGCACCTGAAATGTCTTTATAACTTCCCTTTAAAGCGTATTTTAAACTATCAATGCTTTCTTCTGTTTTTGTGTTCGTTTTTTTATCAATTCTTACTATTTTAAATGCTCTTTTCATATTTTTAATTTTTTAATTTTTAATTTTGTCGACCTTTTTCACTTCCATTTTAGCAAACCAAAAACACCTGTCAAGACCCAACCTGTGGAAAACTCAAAAACAAATAAAAAATAACCAAAAACCGCCCTATTATATAATGTATATAAAAGCCCCCAAGATGTCTCAAAAATTAAAACCCCTTGATTTTTTTTCAAAAATATGTTATATAGAAAAAAAGAGGCAAGAAATAACTGAAAACTTGTAGGATTTAGAAGGAGACGCCAAAAAATAAAAAAACTGGGCCCAAAAGAAAAAGAACAATCAAAAACCCGCAAAAACATTTTTAAAATTCCCAAAAACCGCGCCAAAAAACAAAGAAAACCAAGCCAAAAGAAAACAAAAAACAAGGAGCAAAAAAGCAAAAAAGCAAGAAAACAAAAAGAAAAAAAAGAGAAAGAGACCTTAAACAGAAAGAATACTTAAACAAAAAACAAACAACAAAAAGGAGAGAGAATAGTTAAAAAAAGGAGAGAATGGTTAGGAGAGAATGGTTAGATTGCAACCACCCGCAAATTTTCTATACTTCGCATAATGTATCTTAATAGAAGTTAACTACCCAAAAATGAACCTAAAATGAAGGCGGAATGAACGAAAGAGGCACCCCTGCCATCGGCAAAATTTATTGGGAATATAGCCACCTCACACAGTTTGAGGTAAAACCCCTTTTTAATCTCAAAATATGGCAAAAACCACAAAAAAAAGAGGAAAATATCGCATTAGATTGACCAAGAAGAACCTTGAAAAGATAATAAAAGATATGATTGAGAAGGGGAATGATGATATTAAACTGAAGGCGATTAAGTTGTGGAAGGAGATTGAGGCTGAAGAAAGGGCAATAAAACAAACCCAGAGGGAGAAGGTGATTAAAAGAGTGGTTGATGATGAGAAGCTACAGGAATTGATTAAATTTAAGCCTCATCAGAAGCAGAAAGAAGTGTTGGAATGTAATGCTAATGAGATTGTGATTTGTGCTGGAAGACAGAGCGGAAAAACTATTTTATGTGCTTATTATGCTTTAAAAACGCTATTAGAGGAAGATAAAAGCGTATGTTTGATTGCTCCAAGTTATAGTTTGTGTGGAAGGGTATTGGATTATTTGAGGATTTGGATTGGGAAGTATTTTAAGGGGGAAATGGTGGTTTATAATAAGCCATTTCCAAGAATCGTTACAAAATGGGGTTCAATTCTTGAGGCAAAATCAACAGAACAACCAGACCAGATTTTAGGTAAGGGATATGATTTAATAATTGTTGATGAGTGTACCAGAATTCCAGAAAAAATACATCATACTTACATTATTCCAGCATCAGGAATAAAATTGGGTAAATATTTTTATATTTCTACTCCCAGAGGGAGGGATTGGTTTTGGAAATTATGGAGGAAAGCCAAAGAAAAAGGAGCAGCTTTTCATTGGGCATCTCTTGAGAATCCCTATTTTGATAGAAAAAAATGGGAACAAGAGAAAAAGAGATTGCCAGAAACTATATTTAGGCAAGAATATATGGCTGAATTTTTAGAGAGGGCAGTTGTTTTTGCTCATATTGATGACTGTATTAAAAACTATTCAATTCCGTTAGATTATAATGAGAACCATTTGTATGTAATGGGAGTAGATTTGGGAAAATATGAGGATTATACAGCCATTGTGGTGATTGATATGATGACCAATCAGGTGGCAGATGCGATATTTTTTCAAGGAGATTGGGACATTCAAAAGGAAAGAATTAAGGCAATGGCTGATAAATATGGGAAGTGTCCAATTTGGATGGATGCTACCTCAGTGTCATCAGGAGATATTTTTGTTCAGCAATTAAGCGATGAAGGTTATCATGTAATGGGTTATAAAATTTCTTCAAATGTTTCAAAAAGACAATTAATTGAGAAAGCAATTGTTTTAATTCAAAATGGAGATATTGCCTTACCAGCAAAAGGAGGAGATAGTGAAGAATTAATTAATCAATTAAGAGCCTTTACTTTTACTAAAACATTAGCAGGAATTATTAAGTATCATGCTCCTTCAGGAGAACACGATGATTTAGTAATTGCCTTTGCGTTGGCTTGTTGGGAATTAGAGGAAAGTCCTCTTCCCGAATTAAAAGATGGAAAGGTCGAAGTTTATTTACCACCAGAACAAGAATTTTAATATGCCAAAATTTAAAAACAAATTGAATACAATGCTAACTGTAACAGGATGCGATTTTATCTTTGACCCAGGAGAAATAAAAGAATTTCCTGAAAATTCTCCTTATTTGAGATGGTTAAGAGAATGTCCTGATTTAGAAGAGATAAAAGACGAGAACGTTGAAACCCCAAAAGAGGTAGTAGGAGAAACCTCTAAAGAAGAAGAGGAAGTTTTCTATTGTGATGTTTGTGGTTGGGTAGGAAAGAACGAAAGAGCGGTGAGAATGCACAAAATGAAGAAACATGGAAAATAAAGAGACCAATCAATTAAATGAAAAAACAGAAGAAACAAAAGAGGAGGAAGTTTCTCCTGAATTTTCTATTAACAATTTAGAGGTGGTTAGAGCAGCTAATTGTTTAGATTTGAAATATGATGACTTAACAGAAAGAGAAGTATTTGAGAAGTTAGAATTGATTTGGAAGCATTGGTATAAGGAAGCCAAAAGTGAAAGTTTTTATGAATATGTAAGGAATTTAAACTCAAAATTGGGCTATAAACCAGGAATTCATCCTTTAGATAAAATTTACACTTATTTAGTAGTAAAAAAAGAAACAAAAGATAAGAAATCTCAGGAGGATAAAATAGATGAGTTAAAATTTAAAGAAAAAATAAAGGCAATCATTAAACTATTTAAAGAGATTTAAAATGGCTTATAAATCTGTTGTTAAACCTGCTATTGAGTTTGGAGGTTCGGCTCCACCAGAAAATGATAAGTGGGGAATAAACGATATTGATGAAGCATCAGAAACCTTAACTTATGTGGGAATAGAGAACATAAGCGGAAATTGGATAATTTTTAAAATTGATGAAAGTTCAGGAATTTCTATTAGGTGGGCTTCTCAAAATAATAATTCATCTATTACTTCTTATTCAACTGCGTGGCAAAATAGAACAACTTTAAATTACGCTACTTATAAGGAAGCAGTATGAAGAAAGAATACATAAAAATAAATGAGAATACAATTGAAGAAGTTACAAGAAGAAGAATAGATTTACAAGAATTGAAAAACCGACTTACAGAAATAGAAAAGGAAATCAAGTTTCTGAAAAGTCAGCCTGACGAAATTAAAGTGTCGAATGAGGATAAATTTACCAATTTACGCAATTTAGAAGAAGAAAGAAAACATATACTTGAAATTCTAAAACAAGTTAGAACTTTACAAACAGTATAATGGCTATATCATTTGATACAACCTATAAACGAATAGTATTAACTCCAGAAACAGGAAAGGGAGATTCTTGGGCTAATGCTTACACTTTCAAAGATATAGCCGATTACTTTGCTTCCAATCCGATTTCAAATTGGTATGACCCGACAAGCGGAGATGTGATTGAAGATTCAGATACTTCATATTGGTCTGTTGTTGAAGGAAGCGGGACGATAGCAGTGGAAAGCACGATTGTAAATACAGGCAGTTACTCAATAAATATCACAAAAAGCGATGCCAATCAGGTTAGAGTAACGAGGGATTTGGGAGCATACAACTACTGGACTTCAAATGAGGAAACGCTCGAATCGTCTGAATTTCTGAGGTTTTACGTTAGAGCAGACCAAGATGGTGTAACAATA
>Ga0180300_10000048_pt1 | contig 39472 bp, 35 predicted proteins | sample GuaBasSediGuay15_FD_121798 | JGI IMG/M metagenome (GOLD analysis project Ga0180300, IMG submission 121798) | Subseafloor sediment microbial communities from Guaymas Basin, Gulf of California, Mexico - Guay15, Core 4569-2, 21-24 cm | ecosystem: Environmental > Aquatic > Marine > Hydrothermal...
AGTCATTGCTTGTGATGGTTTTTCATCGATGTTCTCGTGGAGATTATTTGACCATAGGGGCTTTGAACTGATACCGACGATTCAATATATTTACCGAAATGTAGAAGTTGATGATGAACATGCTGTCAAGTTTTACGTAGGGAATAAAATAGCTCCTAAAGGATACCTCTGGTTCTTTCCTAGAGGGGGAGATGAAGTGGGAGTAGGGATTGGGACAAGAGGTGCTCCCGCTAAGCCATACTTAGAGGAATTCATTAGAAAAAGGAAGGAGATATTCTCTAGAGCAGTCGAAGTAGGCTATGGCGCATCAGCAGTTCCAGTTGGAGGTCAGATTGAGAGGAGAGTAAAAGGCAATTTAATGATATGTGGTGATGCCGCAGGTCAGGTAATTCCATTAACTGGAGGAGGAATACATTCATGTGGTATAGCTGGGAAGATAGCTGGGAGAATAGCTTCAGAGGCCGTCATAAACAATGAAGTTAATGAGAAGTTCTTGAGGAGATATGAGGAAGAGTACGACAAGTACTGGGGAGTACGAATTAGTCAAAGCCTTAAAGCGTTAAGGGCTATAGAGCGCCTAAATGATGAAGAACTCAACATCCTGGCTGGTCTACTAACAGGAGAAGATATAATAAACTTAGCAAATGGGATAAACATATCTAAGGTGGCAAAGAAATTAATGAAACATCCTATAATAGCTACTAAGCTCGCTTTACGTCTTCTCTAGTTTAACACTATATTTTCTACTTACCTCAACTACATCTATACTATGGACTGAGGCGCTTAACTGAGTTAAAATCTTAAGTACCTCTTGGTAGTTCAGATCCATTCCCTCAATAATTATTTGAACAGTCTCAGTTTCAGCATCTATCTCCCTTGTGGTTATACTAACCTTCGTCATTCCCTTAATCTTTATCAGAGCCCTTGCGAGCTCGACAATTGATGGTTTATGAGGCTTCAGTACGTCTAATACCAGCCTAACGAATAATTGATTATTATCCTGATCCGACATCCTCCCTCTCACCAAACGCCAATAATATTATTTATATACAGCGAATTAAAATTTTCATGAGGCGTCCGTATTTAACGAATTTATACCAAAGATCATTAATGTAGTCTAGAGGTGTCACTCCTTGAGAATAATTGAGAGGAAAAGCCTCCCTACAGAAGAGCCTTACATACTTACTGGCCTTCCTGACATAGGCCTCGTGGGCACTATTGCATCACTCCATATAATAAGACAACTCAATATGGAGGAGATGGCATATGTGGAGTCAGATGAACTGCCTCCTGTAGTGGTACTTCACAAAGGTCACCTGAAGATGCCGATTAGGATTTATGGACATGATAGAATATACATAGTGACATCTGAAATAGCTATATCTCCTAACGTAATGCCGCTGTTAGCCAAAAATATAGTAGACTATGCGATGAGTAAGAATGCGAAGGCGATCATAATGTTAGGAGGATTAGCCGTACCAAATAGACTTGAAATAGAGAAACCTAAAGTTTACGCAGTAGCAACCCTTGACGAAATACTTGAACAAGCTAAGAACATTGGAATAGAGCCCCTTGATGAGGGTTTCGTCGTGGGAATACATGCATTGATTCTACGGGAGTGCTCATTTAGACGGGTACCTGCTCTACTTCTATTAGCACAGTGTCATGTACAATATCCAGATCCAGGTGCTGCAGCATCAATTATAGAGGCTTTAAATAAGTTCTTAAATCTTAACATAGATGTCGAACCGCTATTAAAAGAAGCTGAGAGTCTGCGCCTCAAACTTAGGGAACTCATGAGGAGAACTACTGCAACACTAAGTAGGATTCAAAAATCCCATGAGTATGAGGCACCTCCCATGATGTATATATGAGGATTGGGGGTGGAGATATGTCGTTTGAGGAGAGGATAGATGAAATATTTGAGCGCATACGAAGAGAGGTACGTCGCTTCCTAGAGGATATAGAGAGATATTTTGAATTAGAGCAACCTATGTGGTGTTATGAAACTAGAAGCCTAGAACCGCTCTTCACAATAACTGAAACAGAAGAAGAACTAATAGTTACATTTGATCTTCCAATGGTAGATAAAGATAGTATAAAGATAAATGCGACCGAAGAAAGCTTAGAGGTTGAAGCTAAATTGAGAAGGGCAGTACCTGGCCCTAGGTATCTCGGGAGTGAGGTATGCTTTGAGAAATTTAGAAAGACAATAAGGTTACCAGTTAAAGTGGATCCACGTGGAGCCAGGGCACGGTATAAGGATGGTATACTAGAGATAAGATTCCCAAAGCTATCCCAGCGCCGTTTTCACATAAGAGTAACGTAATACCTTGCTACGATAATTCCTAAAAGTGTACGTATAAGTTATAGATGTGGTGATCGTTTGGATTTAAAAACCTTTCTCTCAATGTATAGGGAGAAAGTAAACGAGGCCATCTCAGAATTCCTTGAGGAGAAGGAACGCAATGCTATGAAGGAATATAGAGAAGATAACGCACAGTTTTATAGGGATTTGCGTGAGTTCATGCTGAGAGGAGGGAAAAGGTTAAGACCAATTGCGGTAATACTAGGCTATAAGAGCATTAAGGACGATCGAGAAGAGGAATTAATCAAAGCCTCAATCTGCGTGGAGTTCTTACACAATTCAACATTAATACATGATGATATAATAGATCAAGATACGCTAAGAAGAGGAGGTCCAACATTCCATGTACTATACGAGAGAAGGTATTCTCATTTACCTAAAGAGAGAGCAAGACTGTTTGGACTAGCCTTTGGAATTATGGGCGGCGATGAACTATTCAACCTAGGCTTTGAGGCGTTACTTACGTCAGGCTTTGATAAGGATAGAGTATGTGAAGCACTTAAGTACTACGTAGAGGCATATCGCGAGATCGTAAACGGTGAGCTACTCGACCTCATAATGTCTATAAGCGATTATGAAAGACTATCAGTCGACGATTATCTCTTAATGGTAAGATTAAAGACCTCAGCACTCTTCGAAAAATCATTCCTGATAGGGCTTACCCTCGCTAATGCAGATGAGAGAACTAAAAATGCCTTCTCAAACTATGCCGTTTACCTCTCGGAAGCATTTCAAATACGTGACGACATACTAGGGTTATATGGTACTGAAGAAGAGCTAGGAAAGCCTATAGGGAGCGATCTTAGGGAGGGAAAAGCCACTATCCTTGTAATACTGGCCTTCAAAATGCTTCCAGATGATAAGAAAAAAGCGCTTAAGGATATTTTGACAAAACACCAGATAACAGAGGAGGATGTATACTATGCGAGAGATCTTCTAAAAGAGTACGGCGTTTTAAATGAAGCAGAGAGGATCTCCGAGGAGTTAATCGAAAAAGCGAAAGATAACATTATCTCTCTTGATATAAACGAGGAATATAAGGAAATACTATGTGATTTAGCTGAGTTCGTAGTTAGACGTAGATATTAGGGCTCTAAGAACTCATTTTTTAATTCCCACTTCTTGAGCTATTTTCTTAAGAATCCTAACTACATCACTTATCTCCAATGGGGGAATCCATGCAACTGGTAACTCCTCTCTCTTAGCCACTATTAATGCTATTTCGTCTACATCCTTCACGCTCTTAGGTCCATGAAGCATTATAAGAGCAGGTCTAAGGCCACCAGTAACTGCCTGCATAGCCTTTACAGCAACAATAGGAGATCTACCTCTCTCAACTTTGGCGAATATCGCAGCCCTTTGCGTAGTCGTGCCATATAACTTTAAATACTCATACGAAGGTATATCGAAGAGTAACCTTATACTATCAACTAAGGTATACCCCATAATGAAGATATCCTTACTCTCAGGACAGGTGAGAAGTTCTGCACCTAGTCTCTTACAAAAGTCCCCTATGGTTATAGGCCTCTTAAAATCACATAAGTCTATTATGACCTTCCATAGATCTCCTCGTACATTAAATAGCTTAGCTAAGGTCATCAATGTATTAGATCCCCTTTCCTCATCAAGTTCGATTAGCGAGAGAACATAGCGCTTTATGAAGTTTATACCAGGAGACTTCCTCCTTCCGGATTCATAATCTGATATAACGGAAGGAGAGACGCCCATCTTTTTAGCTAACTGAGCTTGTGTTATGTGAAATCTCTCTCGCCATGCTTTTAACGTCTCACTTGGGGAATCCGAGAGTACGATATCACCTATTATTCGTATTGCTACTTCTCTTCTTAACATCAGCAGTACTTCTCCCCTCAAGATTATATATGCCCTAAAGGTAATGATTAATGTTATGTATCGAGATTTCTCCAATATATCATATCACGAAGTAGTTAAGTTGAAGAATGAGCTCTTGGAAAAACTAGCTAATATTATGGATAAGAGGAGCTATGAGCGTGCATTGAGAGATGACCATACTTATAGAGTTCCAAGAGCCTGTGGAATAACTGTACATACGGCAATAGGTTGTCCTAATGCATGCCTATACTGCTATATCCAGGATATGGGATTTGAGTTCAGGAGTGCCAAACCGTATCCTTTAAATGGAATGCAGATTGTTGTATCATTGTTGGCTAATGAATACTTCCTACCAGGACTCACATATCTGGCATTTGGTAGTGTATCGGATCCCTTCATTTCTAAGCCAGTATCAGAAAGGACATTAGAGTACATACATCATATCTCGTCATATTTGGGAAACCCGATACAGTTTTCAACGAAAGCATTTCTTGATGAGAGATTGATAGAGCGGTTAAAAAGTTATAGAAGGCGGATAAGCCCATTAATAACTATAGTGACTATCGAGAAGAGCAATATATTAGAGCCCAATGCTCCTCCTCCAGAGCTAAGATTAGAAACAATTACAAATCTTAGAAAAGCTGGTTTTAAGCCATTTCTTTTCTTAAGACCTATCATGCCTGGTATAAACGTAGATGAGATAGATGAGTTGTTGAACTTGGCAAAACAAGCAGGAGCTTATGGAGTCGTAATAGGTGGATTTCGAATAACTCGGAGGATAATTGATAGATTATCTAAAGCTGGCTTCGATGTAACGCATATACTTAGGCGTATAGGTAAAAAGCGAAGGCTTACTAATAAGCAGGTCAATATAGTATTGGCTGATATAAAGAGACAGGTTCTTAAGCAGGCGAAAGAACACGGTTTAAGAGCTGTTCTCTCAGCTTGCTGTGCTATGACTATAGTCTTAAATGAGAATGGCGAGAACGTCCCTTGTGCAAACTGTTGTTTTGCTAATGGAATGTGTGTTGAACAGTTCTGTGGAAATAACTGTAGGACTAAAGTACCAGAGATTAGTCTTGATGATTTGAAAATAGCCATTGAAGATATATTCGATACTAACGTGAAAGATATTGAAAAGAGAGGTTATACGTTATATGTATATTTAAAGGGAAGGGCTAGATCTTTAAGTAGGAAGTATATTCAAGGTAAGATGGCTATGCTCTCAACACTATATAGGCATCGCATAGTAGTGAAGTTATGAGCTTTTCATAGCGCAGAACTTAAATTAATGACCTTTAAACACTAAACTATATGGTGAGATTTATATGGTCTCTTTACTCAACAAGATAAGACCAGCATCAGAGGGCCAAAGAAAGGTAGTGGAATACCTCACTAATGATAATATAGAAATAGTAGGCATCTTCGGACCAACTGGAACTGGGAAGAGTTTACTTAGCTGTGCTTATGGCATAGGCGGTGTAATGGACGGGAAGTACGAATCATTCATACTCATAAGACCCATAGTCGATATAACTTCAGGAAAGGAGCTCACAGCAGTAGATCTAGGCTCACTATACTACGAACTAGCATCTGCATATCTACGAGACATACTTGGTAATTTAATTTCAATGGATGAGATAAAGAAGTTAATAGATAAAGGAAAGTTGGTAATAGCGGATACACACTTCCTTAGAGGCAGGACATTTGATAATTCAGTCATATTCCTAGATGATGCACAGAACATACCACCAGAGAGCGCTTCAGAAGTCTTAATGAGGATAGGGCATAATTCGAAGTTTATCATAGCAGGTGATCCCGTATTTCAGAAGGACGTCGCATTAGAGCATGATGGAGCTACCCTCTTGAGAGAAGCACTACTCCATGAGGCAAAGGCCAAAGTAGTGGACCTAGGTTTAAAGGACGTAGTAAGACCTGGTGCACTTAGAGGAATACGACTTCTCCTTGAGATAAGAATGAGGAAGCGCGCTCTTAATGATGTTGAGCAAAAAGTTCTTGATTCCATAAGAGAGCATGCTCCTGATGCGGACGTCCTAACTGTAGTATCACTTAGTGAAGAAAAAGAGGCCTTTGAGATAAAGAGCGAGCACGTGCCGGACATAGTGGTAATCTCCAAGACCGGTTACTTAGGCAGGGTAATTGGAAGAGGAGGAGAGAGAATACAGGCAGTAGAGAAGGATGTGGGCTTAAGAATAAGAGCCATAGAGCTGACTCTTGATTTCAAGACATTAATTGAGGCAATTCATCCATGTCCATGGTCCGTCGATTACGTTGAAGATATAGATCTTGCAGGGCCAACATTACAAGTCAGCGTAAGGCGAAGAGGTCTAGGTCCTTTCGTTGGTCAGAGAGCTATGTATGTAAAATTCATAGACGCAATATTCAAGAAGCTAATAGGAATAGGCGTTAGATTTACCGTTGTTGAGGAAAGGAAGAGGTAGATCATCTTGCGTACCACGACACCAGACATCAACGACTATTTGGAGTTTCCTAACGCCAACACTGCGCACCTTCCTTGCTCCTAATATCTTATATTCTATCTGTAAACTATCGAGGGATCTCTCAACTGCTTCCATGGCTATATCCTCCGCATCCTTGTTCCTTGGCGTAAAGACGTGTAAGTATGTATGTATATATCCTCCGCTCCTCCTTAACGATAGTATCGCATATGGCAGATAGAGCAATGCAAGGCTCGGTAATGGCATTAATACCCTATCTGCAATATGTATTAATCCCCTGGATATTATGGCATGGGCAGCATCGTCGCAAATCGGTATTACCTTGTCCTCGACTCTGTTTAGCCTTACGTTTTCCCTCATTAGCTCATATGCTACGGGGTTTATATCTATCGAGTATACGCATTTGGGATGTGCGTGCTTTGCTATGATTATCGAAAAGGCACCCACTCCTGCGAACATGTTAATTATCACTTCACCAGGTCTTACAAGTTTAGCTATACGCATGTGTTCATAAGACAACCTAGGCGTGTAGAAGACGTGCTGTAAGTCTACCTTAAAGGAACATCCATATTCCCTCACAATAGTCCACGTTCGCTTCTCGCCAGCAATCCACTCAAGTTTCCTCACTCTGTATTGTCCACTAGTTGGTCCAACCTGCCTTAAGACAACCTTTACGTATGGTTGCATCTTAAGAAGAGCCTTGCCTATCTCATGTTTTTTATGCTCTATAGCCGGATGGAGCTTTATTATCGCTATATCGCCTATTACGTCTAATCTCTTTATGATGTACCTTCTTTCATCAGGAGGAAGAACTAGTTCGGCAATCCTCTCCATTATACGCTTTCTCAAAAATGACCCCCAGGGAGGGGGAAAGCGAAGTAAAATAATCTATAGGGAATAGGGGATTCGATACTCTTCTCTTCCCCTTCCTCTTTCCAACCTAGTCTGGAACAATAGTGGAGGTAGTTTGTTCTCTGCTAGCGCCTTCTTGAGGTAGTTATAGTAATCGCTTGTATGCTTTATATCGTACTCGACTAGTTTAAGCATTATATCCCAAAGTTGCTTCCACATTTCCCTTACCATATCTTCAGGCATTACCCCTATCACTAGGGGGTTCTGAAGCCAACTTTCAAATCCTCGTATAGTTCTTGATATATGATGACATGCAACACGTGCGGCTAATATTAGCATTAACCTATCAGCTTTCTTAAGATCTTCCTCACTCTTCTTAAAGAGCTCCAATAGTTTCTTTTGCTCATTAACCCATTCGGCTAGATTTCTGAGGAAGACAGGTTCACTACCTGATGACATATTCCCTTCGCCTTCTAGATTAGTAAGAATCGGTATGCTTTAACCTTTTCGGAACTTTTGCATAGGTATACGTTCTTATTAGTAATCACTTTAAAATTTGTATAATACATTATTGAATAATCACGTTCATCGACCAGGGGAAAGATAGATAAGGTAGAGTTTATGGTAAATTGATAAGGATAACCTTAAAGTTACAAAAATACAGAGAAGGAATGGGGTGCACGAATGACGACATATCTGGTTCCATTCGTTCCAACACCTGAGATAGTTGCACGTTATATGCTGAAATTAGCTGAGGTAAAGCCCGGAGAGGTGGTCTATGATCTTGGTTCTGGAGATGGCCAAATTGTTATTATAGCAGCAAAGGAATTCGGTGCAAGAGCCGTTGGTGTTGAGATTAGAAAGGATCTCGTAGAGGAGTCATTAAGAAGGATTAAGGAGCAAGGACTAGAGGATAGAGTCAAGATAATACATGGAGACTTCTTTAAGGTAAACATTAGTGAGGCTGACGTCGTAACGTTATATCTCCTAACTAGCGTTAATGAGAGACTTAGACCAAAACTAGAGAAGGAGTTAAGACCAGGAACTCGAGTAGTCTCACATGATTTTGAAATACCAGGCTGGAAACCAATTAAAGTTGTTGAAATAAATGAGGAATGGCGTAGTCACAAGATATACCTCTATAAGCGTTAACATAATGCACTATAGAGCATCTCCATCAATAGCACGAAACTGAAAAGCTCAGGGGCTCTTATTATTATGTATTTTCCTTTCCGTTTTATCATACCCCATGTATACTCAAATCTTAAAGGATCTCCAGGAACATCTCTTAACGTAAAGGCGGGATCCTCTATGTAAATCAGGTAATCAATACCACCTCTGAATTGATTCCACCAACTTATAAACTCCCTTGCCTCACTCGAAATTAGAACTGCACATACCTTTTTCGCATTATTAATTACTCCTGCTATGTCCCTGTAAGCGCTCATGATATCCAATACCAAGCCTTCTTTATAAGCCCATGCAAATAAGGTATTGATTGCTATAGAGCGCCATATTCCAGTAAGGAATAACTTAACTCCCTTCTCATAGGAGTTTCGGATAATGGAATTACTATCCTTTATCTCCTTACCGAGTAGTGATAGTAAATCAGTTAGCTGTATACTGCCTCCCTTAGGATAGCTGACTTTCTCTAAGGTCTTATGAACGAAATTAGCTATTAGCACATCATGATCCTCACGTGGCATTATGATCTTACTTCCAACTCTATGTATCCTCAATTCATGAAAGAGTATGTCGCTGGCTCTCTCCGCTAAAAGACGGTAATACTTACCGCCCACGCTCCTTGCTATATCATAATCTATTCCTGTCTCATCCATAACTATTACATCTATGAGCCCTTTACGAATTAAGTCACATACTACGCCTCTAGCCCCAGTTGCAATGAAATATCCGGGGATCCCTAAGAACTTAACACAACCATCTTCATTAATTGCTTCCTTTAGTATCTTGACGGCCTTTTCCATGTTATCATAGGGGACTATGCATGCCTTAGCTAAGTCCTCTAGAAAATGCCGTAAGGTAATATCCTTCTTAAGATGAAGGTCTCTTATCTCGGTTTTTTGTAATTCCTTAAATACCTCCTCCCTAAACTCATGCCTCATCATTATATATACCTCCTAATATAAAGTCTTGGAGGGTATCAAAATATGTTGATAGAGCTATCCGTGGCCGGATTGATCTCCTTCATATCAACCTTCATATTGACGCATTTCATAGCAGAGTTCATGAAGAAGATAAATCATGTTGGTATAGACATACATAAGCCCGAGAAGCCTAAGATACCAACGTCATGTGGCATCTCGATAATAATAGGTCTCGTATTGGGAATTCTTCTTTTAGTAAAGCTCTTCCCAAATTATGCGCCCCTCATGATAACGTTTATTGCCACAGTAATCATTGCCTCCATTATAGGGCTAGTAGACGATTTCATAGTACTTGGTGGTTTGAGCAAAATGGGATTAACATTAACTTCATTCTTGCCAATAGCGCTTCTCTCATTACTTAGACCTGATGTATATGTATTCGGAAGACCTGAGGTTCCCATAATTGGTCGCTTACGATTAACGATAGTCTATTGGTTCATCTTACCATTTATAATTGCTGGACCAGCTAATGCAGTTAACATGCTTGATGTTTTAAATGGTGTAATGCCGCTTACTACCATAATGGCATCCCTCTCTTTACTCATCTCTTCACTTTTGCTAAAGAGAGAACTTGGTATAATACTTAGTCTAATCTTGCTCGCCTCCCTTCTTGGATATCTTCCATACAATATATACCCAGCGAAGGTATTTAGTGGAGACTGTGGCAGTCTAGGCGTTGGTGCAGCATTAGGAGCGATTGCATTATTAGCCAGATTGGAGATCGTAGCATTAGTTGCACTATTCCCTCACATAATGAACGCATTTTATGTAATAGCCTTTGTAAAAGGCTTCAAGGAGCATAGACAATTCCCAAGACCAACGAAGGTAACGGAGAAGGGGATTATAATTGATTCAGGAAATCCTAGAGCTCCAATAACATTAGTTAGGCTAATAGCCGGATCTGAAGGCGCAAAGGAGAACGAAATAGTTAAAAATATTTGCATACTACAGGTCATAGCCTCATGTCTGGCAGTGATTACTGCATTCCTGATATCTATTGCCACCTAGGTGATAATACATGAAGGGAACTCTCAAAAGGACGTTACATATTTCATTGATAATGTGCTTTATATGGTTACTCCTCATAGCGCTCTTCATCTTTATAGACAGGGTCATCCTAAATATTGAAATAGAGAACCCCATTGCAAGAGCGCTTTTCAGAAACGGAATCTCATTCCTCCTCTTCTCTCTACTACTTCTATTCTGGAGGCAGATAACGTTATGGTATTACCATAAGTATGTTAAGGGAAAGTGAAGGAATGACTTAGAAAAAGACTTATACATCACCTTAAGTGATCTATGATATAGGGATGATGGACCGCCTGGTGGTCTGAGGATAATGGTGCTGACTTATTCCCGGACTGACCTCAAAACTTCATTAAAGCAACTTTCAAAAACACATCGCACGTTCTATTTTCGTTCTTAGTACTGAGCGACCTATGCTAGCGCCTTTGCATATATTTCCCATAGGCTCGGTCTAGTCTCACTTATCTCTACCTTTACGCCAAGATTCTTTAGTTTGGCCATTACCTCATCAGGGTCCTCAAGTCCCTCAATGGCTATGTGGTTACCATGTACTCTTATCGAATATCCATTCCTTATCAAAAAGCTCGCCACGGTTTCGGGTTCATTCGTTTTAATGGTTACTTGTCGTATACCTACCTTTTTCATAACATCCTCTACTTTTCCTGAAACCACTACTTGTCCTAGGCTTAAGATTGCTAGATGTGTGACCAGACCTTCGAATTCAACTATAGTATGTGATGCTATTACAAAGGTTTTGCCTTGCTTCGTTCCATCCATTATCGTTTCCCGTAGGATAGCCCTAGCCTCCTTATCAAGTGCTACTGTAGGCTCGTCGAGGATAATGAGTTCGGGATCACCAATAAAAGCATCCGCAAGTGCAAGCTTTCTCCTCATTCCTGAGGAATACGTGGATATACTACGATCCCAGAACTCAGTTATCTTAAAGAGCTTAGCAACTCTAAGAGCCTCTTTCTCCGGGTCCTTAACTCCTTTAAGTGATGCCTTATATTCAAGATAAGCTCTACCTGTAGCCCAGTCTGGTGGCGAGTGATCTTCAAACATAGCTCCCATTCTAGCAAATATTTCTTGCCTGCTCTTCCAAGGGTCCTCTCCAAAAACCTTGATTCTTCCACGAGTGGGCTTCATAAGACCTGTGATCAACTTAAGTAATGTTGACTTCCCTGATCCATTAGGTCCCATAATTAAGAAGACACTTCCACTCGGAACTTTTAATGAGACATTACGAAGGGCTACAGTCCTTCCAAAGACCTTCCAAACACCATCTACAGAGATTACCTCCTTCATGCTTATCACCATTAGGCTACATCCCTTCTAATGAAGATAATATAGGCAGTAATGAGGAATATCGTAGATGCAATGAGCGACGGAATTGCTATTCTTAAAGCGTTTAGGAGCGCCTCAGTTGGTACTAGTCCTATTGATTCTGAATATGGTAGCCTGGAGTAGCATCGTGGAGGAATGTACTTAGAAATTCCGCGTAAACTCACAATGTTTAGTACGTAGATTACAGCCATAGGTATTCCAAAGGCGTACAAGGGTCTTTTGAATATTATGGATGATAATATCGCTATACCCATCATTGTGTAAAGCATTAAGGCACATAATAAGAGCCTTCTTGGAATGTTGACATATACTTCAAGAGGATCTACCATGAAGAGTTGGGGATCTGCTAAAGCATAGACAATTAATAGGCAGGCTGCAAGAGGTATGAATAGGCTTAAAATTATCGATAGTAATTTAGCTATGAATAACGTTCTCTTCTTTACACAGCTTAGTAGATAAGCTCTTAAAATCCCCTTATCAAGTTCATAACTAAAAACAAAAACAGTATAAGCTAAAACAACAGGGAACAAAAACCACCAAAGACTGCTAGTATGCCAGCGTATATCAATCACTCTACCTGGAGTTACGTCTTCTTTTATATAAAAGCCAGGTTCCCGCACCTCTACGACATACTTTGAGCTTACGAGTCCTCCCGAGGAGAATAACAGTAAGAAGTATATTAGGAGGATTAAATAGAAACGCTTACCACTAAGAAACTCCCATTTAAACACCTTAAAGAACACGCCTAACACCCCCAAGTAAGAAGGCTGAGAATATTAACGCTAATCCTAAGATTGTTAAATACAGGCCTATGTGGAGGTATTTTTTACTATTAGCGTGTGTGTTTGTACTTTCGATAATACTACCCTTCAATTTCCCCTTAGCCTGCTCACTAACCCAAACTAGAATACTCCATTCATAAACTCCTCTTGATGGAAGCTTTACTGAGACTATATCATGTCCTGAACCGCTCTTTGTATAAGTCCAATTCCCACCAATCTTTGTTATATTGAAGGTATAGTGCATTAGTGGGTGTAGGGCAAATGTGATCTTAATCTCAGTAATATCCATATAATAAGCATAACCACGCTCATACAAACTCTCACCAGGACCTAACTCAAAACCTGGACCTCCTGGTGCTGGCATGATGATAAGACCGCCTAGTGATTGGAAAGTCCATGAAGTTATAGCAATACCAGTCACCATTATAATAAGACCCATGAAGAAAAGAACCTTAGCCATGCCTCCTCTTCCATACATAAAGAATACCTCCAACGACCACTATGATGACGAATATAACAATAGCAACTCTGAGTAAAAGATCGTGAGGTTTAGCACGTGACGTCTCTTTTGATACTGGAGGTGAAGGTTTAGATACTGGAGGCGAGGAAGAAGGTGAGGGCGATGAAGGTTTTTCTCCAAACTTGAAATCGATGTTACTGTCAGTAATGACTAATGGTTTTTTAAGCGAGATTCCATATAATATGTCGCCGACCACATAGCGAATGATATCATCAATATACCTGCCACCACAATAGGCAATCATTATAAGGGAAACTTTATCATAAAACGCTGGGAAATGAGGACCCGCACTTATGTATTTATTATCAACTGGTACTACCACTGGAAAACATCTTAAAAGCCTACTTGCATTGAAGAATCCGAGGGTGGTATTTATGCCCATAGATGAGGGATTCTTGCCGAAATGTAGAAGGACATCGCTCATATCCGCTATGTTAACTATCGAATCCAAATGAGTTATGATAGTTGACCCATTCTTAATATACGCTACCATATCAAATGTTAGTACGTCGTGAACCATTATAACCTTTGACCCAATCTCATGGCCATGTATCCAAAATGGCCAGCGACCAATGTAAGTTCCGTTCTCACTATAAACATCAAGTGTATCCAGCTTCACTAAGACGTTTACAGATAGCAAGACGACGTCTCCTATGGGAGAGAGCGGCTTAAGAGAGCCCATGTACTCTTCCGCGTAATATGCATCGAATAATACGATAGTGTAATTCACTAAGGCCTTATCCTCATGCACCTCAAGCACTCTCCATGTCAAGCTGATGTTCTTAAAGCCTATTAGTGTCCCATTTGGATATCGAAGGCTATTGAATCTCATCATACCCTCTAAGAATCCCCTGATACCCTCTAAGCCCTTATCTGACTGCATTAAGGTCACATAAACGCCAGGCCTAATCCAATAAAACCATTTACCTTTTTGTTGCTGACAGATTATCGGAATTCCGGAAAGAGCCAATATGAGGAGAAGAGTGAGAAGGGTTACCTTATTTAAGTTCTTACCTTTCCCAACATAACATCCTTTGTACACATGGCTGATCTTATTATTATCGACGACATTATTACGGATTAAAATGTCGCTCTTCATGTCGATTTTTGTCTGGGAATAGACGTATATAAGTTTTTCTCCAGTCTTATGTAAAGATATCAGTCTATTGTACTCTTGATCTACTCCTAATTATCCTTTGATTATTTTAGGCTTACCCTTGTCTAGCGTTATTTTTATCTAACTTCCAGCTCTAGAGTCTACTAAGAGGCGCGATTGAATGTTGATTGGAATATTTGAGGACTACTATGTGAAGTACTTCGGACCATTGATATATACAAGACCTATCTTTGAGTTGAGAAGTGGTGCGTTTACGCTTAGGCAGAGAATGGAGTATGAACTAAGGGAGATGGGCTTTGATCGTATCGATTTACTTATAGTTAGGGAGTACTTAGCTGAACCATATAGTAGGATTCTACGTGAATATAAAGTCAACGAGATTTATGAGGATGAGGATTTGCTATTGATAAACGCTAGACTTGTCATGACTGAGGAGATCAAGAGACTGCTAGACGTTATTAAAGATAGGGATGTAGTCGTCCTAAGTAATGAAGAGATATTGATGATTAGACTTGGTAGGAGACTTCTGCATGAGGTCTCTAACGTGCTTACTAAACCTATAGGAGATGAGTTTTTAAAGTTCATTAAGACGTCTGTAGAGATAGTTAATATTGATAATGTTTCATTAGTGAGAGCGCCCTGGGATCTAATTGATATGAACCTTAATTTCTTAAATGAGGACTTATCTAAGATACCGTTAGAGGAGTATGATAAGATTGGAGATAAAGTGTTTGTTGCGGGGGATATAGGTAAGTATGTAACCTTTGATGATAGCAAGGGGCCTATAGTAATCGAAAGGGGAGCTATAATAGAGGACTTCTCCTGCATAAAGGGCCCCGTGTATATAGCGAAGGATGTTAATGTAGACTGCTTTACTAAGATAAGCGATTCCTCAATAGGTTTCAAGAGTAAGGTAAGTGGTCTCATAGAGCAAACGATAGTTCAAGGTCGTAGCGATATAATGCCGTATTCGTACGTTCGTACATCGTACTTAGGTGAGTGGGTAATGATTGGTTCTAATTGCGCCCTTTGTGATATTAAGATGACGTTAGGTTCTATAAAGATAAGAACAGAGGGAATGGAAGTGGATACTGGATTCATGGAATTAGGCTCGCTTATAGGCGATTTAGCACGTCTAGCTTCAGGAACGATCGTTTACCCGGGCAAAGCAATAGGCGTCTCAGCTTTTGTCTCCGGTGTTGTCAATGATAACGTTCCTTCATTTATGATATGGAGTAACATTCATGAGAGGGCATGTAAGGAGTTAAGCATCGATAAGATTATAGAGGTGTATAAGAGAAGCGCTTACCTTAAGGAAGAGATGCCTTCGTTTGCATATATTGACATCTTGAGAAAGGTATACGAGAGAATGAAGTAATTCAATATCACTTATATTATCCAGAGCTTCTTCTCTATCTTTTCGGGTATATATGTATAGGAGAGGAACTTAAAGCCATGTCCGCTTAAGGCCTCTATCTCTATCTTCTCCTTCTTCTTTAGGAATAATTTCAATTCATATTGCCATGCATCGCTCTTAAACCAAGGATATTTCATTAGCTCAGTAGCTCGTTTGAGGTCGCGATCAGTAGCTGCTATTATATAATTTCTAGGAATATTGTACCTCTTTATATCCGAGGTCGTCACTCCAATAAATCTAGCCTCCGGACATGCTAGCTTTTCGCTCTCATAAGATAACGATATGCTTCCACTCCTATAGACGCTATATATGTACCATCCATAGGGATCTGCGTCTGTTAATACATATACTGGTAGTCCAAACTCCTCCCAAAGACGCCTTACCATTCTTCTTGTTGACCTATCGGGTTGCCCCTTTCCTGTTACTAAAAGGCAATTCTCTCTCTTCCAGAACTCCTCCTCGTTTAAGCGTTCAAATATAGCATCCTTCTCTATCACTAAGACATAATCGGCTTCAACTTTTACTATTTCTAATCTATCTGGGTTCGGAGGAATAGCATAGGCACCACTGCCCATCTTAGAGCAATCAATCAAGTAACCTTTCGATCTCACTACAATATTGCCTACTATCTTCCCCTTAGCATCATGCATTATTCCCATTTCTTCCCTTAAGATCCCTGTAGCAACTTCTATATCCTCTATGACGCTATTGGACTCCCTTTGATCATCCCATGTTTCCTCTTGTCTCTTTCGTCCATATACGTCAATATACGTTATTGTATGCTTACCCATGTAGTAGAGATCTCTTATGGTGGGATAATCCTTCTCCCTACGTGCCATTATTATTAAGCTCAACATCAGTAATGTTTGCATGAACTTTTTAGCACTCTTCACGTCGAGGTATTCCCTCCTAGCTTTTGCAGGTCCAAGGCGTAATATCTTGTTTTTCTCATCCCATATGGTATTCTTTAATGTTCTCACGGGGATTTCTAGATATGGTGGAATGCCCTTTAATAGCTGCTCTGCAACTCTCTTTCCCAATTCCTCAAGTCTGGCTATAATCTCCTCATCAGATAAAGGCATGTCTATCTCCTCCTAACTCTAGCCTTTATTCTAGCTCCTCTCTTGAGTATTCTCGTCTCAACTAGTCTTTCAATAGCCTTTAGATATATCTCTTTATCCCTTTTAGTTATTATGGCAAGAGCCCTTGCAACCTCATCCGCATATTTTGTTATAGTAACGTACTTTACCTTTACCTCCATCTCCTTCTCCTTCTTACTAAGGTATCTCCTAAGCCTTCTCGCTGCCTCCTTTATTGCATTCTCTATCTCTTTTTCTATTTCAGGGACGTCAGCTATTGCCTCCTTTCCAACACCCTTGAATGGAACCTTAGTTGAGCATATATGCGTCACTACAGCTAATGGCGCTGGCATCTTAACTTTATATTGGTTCCAATCTATATTGTCGACGACTTTACGAGAGACATCAGCTCCCTCATCATATAGTAACGGTATCTTGTTTGCGAACCTTAATAGGAGCGGTCTTTCCATGGGCTTTATCTCTCCTCCCCAGGCTAATGCTACTTCAACTATGAAGGGGTGACCACCGTAACTTGCAGGTTTTCTAGTAACGGCAGTTACAAACTCTGCTTTTAATATCTCCTTAACGCCCTTCATGAGTAGATCTTCCCCTAAAGGCGATAGAGGTGTTGCTCTAGGCCTACGCCATTCATTGTATTCCTTCATTCTCCTCGCTAACTTCTCTAAATCCCTTATGCGTAACTTATCAATTCTCACATTTGGATCGAAACCTGCCCATTCTAGGAAACGCCTCGCTGTTATTGTACCAACGCTATCGAAACACGTCACTAGGAACTCCTGAAGTGTAGGAGGATCTTCCTTTAAGTTCTTAAACCCACTGATCAACTGTTTTAAAAGCTCTATGTCAACGCCCTTAGGATGTGGCTTTCCTGTCTCTGCAGGCTCGGGGAGCTTCTTAGTAACTCTCTTGAAGATAAGCTCAACGCCTGGTCCTCTAAACGTTATATTAGCATAAGGAGCTATCATTGCAGTTCTCTTTATGTATTCTGCAATGCGGTTTTTACTTCCACTCCAGTTTCCCTCAAGGATCAATCGCACATCTGTACCATGCCATCTCTTCGTGTTCTTCTCCTTCCTCTTAGAGACTATTATTGGCTTGTTCTTCGATATATCTATAAGGATCTTGAACGAGTAAATGTAATCTGATTTAGGCGTAGCAGTACGTATTTCACATGGCTTACCAGTGGTCATCTGCGCATAAAGTACTGCCATCTTTACGCCAAGTCCAAATATACCTCTAGATTGCCTTAACTTATATTTAGAGCCATAGAAGACTCTGCCAAAGACGTTAGGTGCTTCTTCTGGGGGTACTCCTATTCCATTATCTCGAACTCTAACGCTAACTACGTTCTCCTTTGGATTTATCTCCTCTACCTCAACGTATATATCCGGGAGGATTCCAAACATCTCAGTTGCATCAAGACTGTTCTCCACTAGTTCTCTAACAGTCTGATATAGAGCTCTTGTAGGGTTTGAGAAGCCAGCAATCTCTCTATTGCGATAGAAGAACTCAGCTGGACTTAGACCTTTATATTCCTCAAGTGCTAGTATTTCATCAAGTATTGTCATATTGGACACCAAGTTATCTTATATGATACTTTTAACTCAGCCCAAAGCGTACATAAAGTATAGCACTGAGAGTAATAAGGCTAGCGTTGATGGTGTATCTGTATGGCGTTCGAACTTCTACACGGAGAGAAAGTGCTTAGGGAACTTAAACCTACTATCATATCCTTTATCTCATTTTATGCCGTATATGGATACCCGTTATTCATATCTCTACTCTTAATGATCACATGGAATGATATAGTAGGTTATATACAAAGGCTGCCACAGTTCTTAATCAGCAAGATTCCCTTACATATCTTAATCATATGGCTTATAGTCTTCATTCCAGGATTGATAATAGCGCTAAGTAGGGTTGACATCAAAGTATTCTTAGTTTATTTAACTGTCTCAATATGTTTTACTGCCCTCTCATTAGCCGGATTTGACTTTAGGAGAGCTATCCTATATGGTGTAATGCCTATATCTTTACTATCCCTAATAGCTGTTGAATTATATCGTCACGGGATAACTTACATTCTTACGGATTACCGCATAATAATTCGGAAGCGCTTCTTACTTTACGAGGAACGTAGCATTCCATACGATAAAATAGTAGATCTCTTCCTCATAAAAGGCATACTCGGTAGGATATTTAACTACGGTACGATATTACCGATAACTCCGTCAATGGTAGGTCTCTCTATGAACACTTCTACACTTTCGTTTGGAACCACCAGTGGAAGCTCTCCAGGAATAGTAACATTAATCGGCGGAGCTAAAAGTAGGATCGTACCATATTGGTTACCACCATTTGTCCTATATGGAGTTCCTGAGCCTGAAGGCGTGTATAGATTTATCCTTGAGAAGATAAGAGGAACATCAAAATTAGAAGAGGAAGGGATTGTTGAAAAATCTACTACTGCTCAAGCTTAAATCTCCTCTTGAGCTCTGGTGGTATACCAAAGCCTACTATATTTACCTTAACATCTTTTACTCCCTCTATACTCATTGCAACATTACGGATACCTTCTACTATGTATGCGCTTAAGGGACAGAAGGGTGAGGTAAGCATTAAAGAAATCGTAACGACCCCATTCTCATCTATTTTAATATCTCTTATAAAACCGGCCTCAACTATGTTTAGACCAAGTTCTGGGTCTAGTATGCTCTTTAGTTTATCTCTAATCTTATCCTTTAACTCCTTGGCTAACGACATACTTACTCGTCTTCTGTTAGTTATCACTACGTTATAAAGGTTATGCAGTCATTCTTCTCTTCGGTGAATATCTTTGTCTCCATAAATCCCTTCTTATTAGATCTCGGACTGCGACTCTTATCGCCTCACTTCTAGATGGGTAAAGACCCATCTCAACTAACTTCTCTAGATATTCTACATACTTTTCGGGTAGGTGTACGCTAACGAGTTTTAAGTTACTCTTATGTGTCACGTTTTCACCGACTATATTTAAATTTCAGTCGCGATGTAAAGGTTGATATCCCTCCTTTAATCTCCGAGTATTACAAAGACAATCAAGAACGACCTATCTTTATCATGAAGTAAAGTACGTCACACATGAGATAGCTAATTACACATAATGTGATGAAACATAATACCGCAAATCAATTAAAATTGTTCTCACTACAAATTATATGCATGGAGATAAGGATTCGATGTACTTCCCCGTAATTAAGGGTGATAGCACATGCAAGTTGACATATGGATTCACCCCTGGGATATTCCACTCGAAAGCGTGGACGAGGTCTTGAATAATATCGTTGGATTCATGAATGTGAGCAATATAACTATATTTGCAAATCATGTTGATGGAATAGGAGTTAATGGAATATTTCTCTTCGAGAATAGAGTCTATACAACGAGGTTCTCTCCTGGTCAACTCTTTTTTAAGCCGGATAATACACTGTATAGAGAAACTAAACTTAAGCCCTATTTTGTCGAGGGAGCTACATTTTTTGACCTAAAGTATGTCACCATGAAAGCTAATTCATATGGTCTTAAGACGGTAGTTCATGTAAACTTTATGAATAACTTCGTCTTAGATGAAGAGTTCCTTAGCATAGATAATGAAGGCGAACCTGTAAAGTACGGCGGTTCTTGGCTTTCAATACATAACTCTAACGTGCAACGCTACATGATAGCTTTAGCTAACAACATAGCGCTATTAGATTTCGTTGATGTAATGGAATTGGGCGAATACTGGTATCCCCTTTCTCCGGCACTTCGAGGTAGAGCAGCGTGCTTCTCGAGATTTGCTCAAACAGATGCAAGGGATGAGGAACTAAACCTAAGCGAGTATATACCAGTCATAAGGAAGATTGCGAACAAATTAAAGCTTAGCGATGCAACGTTCATAAAATACTCAATGTCATTTACTCCCTCGCATTATGCAATACTTAAGAAATTCAATAATATGCTTGAGAAGGAACTTCCCGAGTTCACAGCTTTTAGATGTGATACGGTCTACGACGTAATCTCTAGCCTAATTGACGTGGTAAAGTCATGTGGCATTAAGGTGATTCTGCTCGTACCTCCGCCTAGTATTTCATCTCTATTAGGAGTGGATTATAAGATGCTCTCCAGAGAGGTGGATGGAATAAGACCAGTACTCTATTATGGAGTATTTCATAACAATACTAGAGCGTTAATAAATGAGTTGAAAAAAGCAAAGAAGCTTAGTAGAAGCACAGTAATCCCGATATTATCGATAACAGCAGGTATGGATTACAAGGTTATAGTGAAGCTTATGAAACAGATAGCAAAGCTTGGATTTGAGGAGATCTCAATATATAGTTATGGATTCCTCACACGTGAAAAAATAAAAATGTTAGGGGATCTCCTAAAGTAATAGTAATTAAAATATAGGGATTGAATGATTATCCCAAAAGAGGGAGGGTGGTCGCTATTGAATTCACCGAAATAGGTAAGCTCTTTAGTAGTGACGTGCGAGATGGTACAGCCGTCAGTATTAGGGGTTGGGTCTATAGAATACGTAAGCTTAAGGATAAAGTGTTCTTCCTTTTAAGGGATTCAAGCGGCGTAATCCAATGCGTCGTTGACAAGAACGAAGAGGGTATTTGGGAAAAAGTAGAGCCCCTTACAATAGAATCATCTGTAACAGTCAAAGGAGTTCTAAAATATGACAAGAGGGCTCCTGGAGGAAGGGAAGTTCACGTAAAGGATATAATGGTAGTACACTATGCAGAGCCGTTTCCCATAACAGAGGATGCAGTAAGATCAGAGTCTGAATATCTGCTTGATGTAAGACATCTATGGATTAGGAGTAGCTACATGACATCTATCCTAAAGATAAGGCATACGGTCTTCGAGGCTATACATGAATACTTTAGGAAGAACGGATTCTATGAGGTACAAGCACCAATGTTCATAACAGCGGCCGTCGAGGGAGGAGCAACGCTGTTTCAAGTAGACTATTTCGGTCGTAAAGGAGTTTATCTAACACAGTCCTCTCAATTCTATCTAGAGGCACTAATATACGCACTAGAGAAGGTATATACCATAGCTCCCTCATTCAGGGCAGAGAAATCAAGGAGTAGACGACACCTATCTGAGTTCTGGCATGCAGAAGCAGAGGTTGCATGGTATTCCCTTAAAGACATATTAAGAATAGAGGAGGAGTTGGTAGCATATATCATTAAGAAGGTTGTTGACGAAAGAGAAAAAGAGCTTAAGACCTTAGGAAGGAATGTAGATATCCTCATTAAGGAAAGCGAGCTACCGTTCTATAGGATAACCTATGATGAAGCACTTGAAATACTTAAGAGAAAGGGATTTGAAGTGGAATGGGGTGATGATTTTGGAGCAGATGAGGAAAGAGCACTAGTAAGCGAATTCGACAAACCAGTCTTCGTTATAGGGTTCCCTGAGGCATGCAAGGCATTTTATCATAGGAATGATCCAGAGAGACCTGAGGTAACCTTATCAGCCGATCTCTTAGCTCCTGAAGGTTATGGAGAAATAATAGGCGGAGGCGAACGTATATACGATAAGGACGAACTCGTAAAGAAGATAAAAAGGTTTGGACTTGATCCTAAGGACTATGAATGGTACATTGACTTAAGGCGCTATGGATCAGTCCCCCATAGCGGTTTCGGCTTAGGCGTTGATAGGTTAGTCATGTGGATCTGTGGATTAAAGCATATAAGAGATGCTATTCCGTTTCCAAGGGATATACGACGAGTGTACCCGTAAGGCTCGAGATATATGTAGAGAGAAACAAAGTTTAATATACCTCTCGCTATAACTACCATGTATGTACGTTCCCCTTAGGAAAGCATTAGAAGACTTCCTAAAGCAGTTTGACCTTACAGTGGAGGATATACTTGATGCTATGGATGAGAGTAAAGAAGGTGCCATAGAGTCGTTAAGGAGAAGAGCGCATTTAACGGAGCGCGATATCAGGTTTATAGAGCAGAATTTTACTAGTAGAGATATAAACCTATTAGTTTTCGCGATACAGGTCTTTTACTCACCTACATCTCCAGGCCTTTATAGAAATTTACTCGTAATACCTACTAGAGACGAAGTCGTAGGTCCCGACGGTAAGGTGACACGTGAAGGTCTTATTAAGATAATGAGAGCATTAGGCCTTAGACCACGTAATCTGCCCATTCGCCAGTTTTAGCCTGTCTATGCCTAGTTAAGAATTAATCCTAACTGATAATTTTAACCGAAACATAAAGTTAAAAATGTGAAAGTTTGTTAGAGATTAAGGGTCTGGAGGGATCAATATCATGAGTCAGGGTAGTGGAGAACATCAATTAAAGTACATGTTCTATCCCAAGAGCGTAGCAGTTATAGGAGCATCAAGGAAGCCGGGAAAGATAGGTCACGAGATATTACGCAATTTAATAGAATATGGGTATCCTGGTAAGATATATCCTGTGAATCCATCTGCTGACGAAATACTAGGTCTTAAATGCTATAAGTCAGTCTTAGAAATACCAGATGAAGTAGACCTAGCAGTGATCTCAGTACCCGCGAAGTTTGTACCAGAGGTTCTTGAACAGTGCGGTAAGAAGGGAGTTAAGGCAGTTGCAGTAATAAGTGCCGGATTTGGAGAAATTGGGAATGTTGACTTAGAGAGGAAGATAGTAGAAATTGCTAGAAAGTACAATATGCGCCTCTTAGGACCTAACATCTTCGGCCTCGTATATACGCCATCAAAGCTTAATGCATCATTTGGTCCAAGGGATGTACTCCCTGGCAACATAGCGTTTATATCTCAAAGTGGAGCGTTAGGAATTGCCCTAATGGGCTGGACCATACTTGAGGAAATAGGACTATCAGCTGTAGTAAGTGTTGGTAATAAGGCTGATATAGAGGATGCAGATCTCCTTGAGTTCTTTGGAAAGGATGAGCATACGAAGGTAATCTTAATCTACATGGAAGGCGTAAAGGATGGCAGAAAGTTCATGAAAGTAGCAAGAGAAGTTTCTAAGAGGAAGCCGATAGTTGTGATAAAGGCTGGTCGCAGTGAGAGGGGTGCAAAAGCTGCTGCTTCTCATACAGGCTCCTTAGCTGGCTCCGATAGAGTATATGATGCAGCATTTAAACAATGCGGTGTATTGAGAGCAAATAACTTTGAGGAGGCTTTCGATTGGGCAAGAGCATTAGCTATACTTCCACCCCCATCGGGAGAGAACGTAGTCATAATAACTAATGGTGGTGGTGCAGGCGTTCTTGCTACTGATGCATGTGAGGCATACGGATTAAAGCTACTGGAAATGCCAAAGGACTTAGAGGATAAATTCAGAAAATACATGCCTGCCTTTGGCAGTCCACATAATCCAATAGACTTAACGGGACAGGCAAGTGAGGAACAATATAAAGGCGCATTACTAGAAGCGTTAAATGAGCCTAGAATACATTCCATAATCCTACTCTACTGTCAGACCATAATAACTGATCCTGAAGCACTCGCTGATGCCATAATTGAAGCATATACTCAGGCGAAGGTAAAGAAACCAATCGTAGTGAACTTCGTTGGAGGAGTGGAATGCGATAGAGCAATGAGGAAAATGGAGAAAGCAGGCATACCCACGTATCCTACTCCCGAAAGAGCTGTCTCTGCACTAGCAGCCCTTCATAGATGGGCTAGATATGCAGGCTACATAAAGCAGACATAATATTATATTTCAATGTTGGGAATAGACATAGCCTTTATAAACCTCCCCTTTTAGGTTTAAATCGAGTTGATGAAATTGCCTACAGTAAGGGCGATATTTAGAAGGGCATGCCCGAACTGTGGCGGTGAGATTACCGATGAAAGGTTATGGCTGATGCTACCTTGTGAACGTTGTCTACCCCCTGATGAGGCTGAGAAGCTAGTAAAGTTATATTATTCATCGAAACTAACGCCTCTCGAATTTAAGCTTGAAGTCTTTAGAAAGCTTAAGGAATTAGGTAACTTAAAGGATTATCGCAAGGTTGTAGAGCTAGACATACTTCTTAAGGAGTTAGACGAGCTCTTTGAGAAGGCTATAGGTAGTAAGCTCTGGAGTGCACAAAGGACATGGGCTAAGAGAGTTCTCGAAGGACGAAGTTTCGCTATAATAGCTCCTACTGGTGTTGGAAAGACCATGTTTGGAATCGTGGCATCCTTATATTTAGCGTTGAAGGGAAAGCGTTGTTATATGGTGCTTCCCACATCGCTTCTCGTGAAGCAGGTATATGAGAGAATGCGTACAATTGCTGAGAAACTTAAAATTGACGTGAATATAATTGCGTATTTATCTGGTTTATCTAAGTCGGTACGTAAGGAATATGACGAGAAAGTTAAGCAAGGGGACTTTAATATACTCATAACAACATCTCAGTTTCTTGCAAGGAACTTCGACTCGCTCTTAAAGGGATTACGTTTTGATTTTATATTTGTTGATGATGTTGATGCACTTCTTAAGTCATCGAGAAACATAGATCGCGTACTGATGTTACTTGGATTTACAGAAGAGCACATACAGCTCGGCTTAGAGCTCATAAGGCTTAAGCGACGAGTTCCCTACCTCTTAACGCTAGCAAAGAAAAGCGAGGAATACGCTAAGGAATTAGAGGAAGTAAGAAATAAGATAGTAGTTCTTAAGGATAAGCTAAAAAGCATAATCGATGAAGTAAAGCCAGGAGTTCTTATAGTCTCTAGTGCTACGGGAAGACCAAGGGGACTTAGAGTTAGATTGTTCCGTGAACTACTAAACTTTGAGGCAGGCTCTCGATCAGAGCTAATAAGGAACATTCAGGACATATATGTACCAGGCGCCAAGGACTTACTTAAGGCTACTTTAGACATAATCAAGCTTTTCGGAACAGGAGCCTTAGTCTTTGTTCCTCTAGATAAGGGAGTAGCATTTGCTGAGAAGGTAAAGGAATATTTAGTTTCAAATGGTATAAGGGCTGATGTAGTAACCGCTACTAAGAAGAAAGACCAAATTGAGAGATTTATTGCAGGAGAACTAGACGTTTTAATAGGAATGGCTACTTATTATGGCTTGCTAGTTAGGGGACTTGATCTGCCACAACGCATAAGATACGCTGTATTTGTAGGCGTGCCCAAATTCAGGTTCTTCCTAGATATTACCGAAGCTCAGCCATTTAGGATAGTATCTCTTCTAACAGATCTTAGAGATTATGTTGAAGGGAAGGAAAAAGAGGAAGTAGATAGAATAGTGGGCCTAATGATGCGCTACTTAAGGGAGTTGCCACCATCTAGAATACAGGAGATAAGTGAGGCGATAAGTAAAAGGACTAAACTATCCGGAAGGTTAGGGAAGGTACAAGAGCTATTCGAATATGGTTTTAGGAAGGTACAAGAACTTCTTAAAAGGGAGGATATACGTAAGAAATTAATAGAAAGCCCTTACATCCTTGTTGAGGAAGTTGAAGACAAACTTAGAGTCACAGTTCCTGATGTCATGACGTATATTCAGGCTAGTGGAAGAACGTCTAGAATGTTTGCTGGAGGAATTTCTAAAGGAGCCTCTATAGTAATAGTGGATAACCCGAAGGTGTTTGAGGGACTTGTTAGAAAAACTCGTTGGTTCATCGAGGACATCTCTTGGAAGCCTATAGAGGAAGTGAATGTAAAGAAGTTAATTGAGGAAATAGATAGGGATAGGGATCTAATCAGAAAGATCATGGAAGGTAAAATACCTAAAGAGTATTATGATCCAGTAAAGAGCGCGTTGCTAATAGTAGAGTCACCTAGTAAAGCACGTACTATTGCAAGCTTCTTCGGAAGACCATCGATAAGACGAATAGGACGCTATGCTGTATACGAAGTTAGCACTGGCAGATACGTACTATCAATAATGGCTAGTGGTGGTCACATATTCGATTTAACAATGGATCCGGAGCTAATGAAAGGCAAAGGACTTTATGGAGTATTGCTAATAGGTGATCGCTTCATACCTGTTTACGATACAATAAGAAGATGTAGAGTATGTGGTGAACAGTTCGTAAGTCTTGATGAATGTCCATACTGTAAGTCTAAGGATTATTTCGATAAAGCCGAAATACTTGATATAATTAGGAGTATAGCAAGAGAAGTTGACATACTCTTAATAGGAACGGACCCAGATACTGAAGGCGAGAAAATAGGTTGGGATATAGCAACTGTAGTAAGGCCTTTTACTAATGAAATAAGAAGGATTGAATTCCATGAGATAACTAAAAGGGCAATAACAAATGCCCTCCTCTCACCACGTGACATAAGCGAGAGATTAGTAGAGTCACAAATAGTACGACGGATTGAGGATAGGTGGATAGGATTCGCATTAAGTGAGAAGGTTCAGAAGAAATTTGGTCGTAGAACTCTTTCAGCAGGTCGTGTGCAAACACCCGTACTTGGCTGGATAATTCAGCGTTATAATGAGTATAGGAAAGACATTCGCGACTTCTTCTACATAGACCTTGAGGGCCTTCAATTAATTGTAGATGACTATCCAATAAAGGAAAGCGTAAAAAAGACAATTGAGGAATTAAAGGAATCAGTATTCGTTGTTGAATCGATAGAGGAGTATGAGGCAGAGATAACTCCTCCTGCACCATTTACTACAGATCAATTACTCTATGAAGCATCAAATAGGCTAGGTATGAGCGCTTCTCAGGCAATGATGCTTGCACAGGATCTCTTCGAACTTGGTTTAATAACATATCATAGGACCGATAGCACTCGTGTCTCCTCAGTAGGACGCATGATAGCACATGAATACATAAAGGAAAAGTATGGTGAAGAGCTCTTCCAGGGACGTGAGTGGGGAAAAGGAGGAGCACATGAATGTATAAGACCAACTAGACCCTTCGATTCCGATAAGTTATCACAACTAATCAGGGAGGGGATATTAAGAACCACAAAGCCGTTAACGTATAACCATTATAGGCTATACGAGTTAATATTTAGAAGATTCATGGCAAGTCAAATGAAGCCCGCAAAGGTAATAAGAGCAAAGGTCAAATTGCGATGTAAGGACTACGTTAAGGAAATAGACGGTATCTTTAAGATAGAATATAAGGGCTTCTCGCTTGAATATCCGATTCAAGATCTAATGTTACCTCCTCTAAAGGAAGGACAGGAACTAAAGGTACTTAACGTCCGTCACGTAAAGCGTCCCTCAATAACGCTCTATAGCCAAGGTGAGGTAGTAGAACTAATGAGGAAAAGACGTATAGGAAGGCCATCAACCTATGCGAAAATTGTATCAACGTTAATAGAGAGGAGGTATGTAACCGAGTCCAAGAAGAGAAAGAGGTTAATACCGACTAAACTTGGCATAGAGGTATACGATTACTTAAGCAGGGAGTATAAGGATCTAGTATCTGAAGATAGAACAAGACTTCTCGAGGAACTCATGGATGCAATTGAAGAAGGTCTAAAGGATTATCAGGATGTTATAAGGCAACTCTATCTAGAGGTAACGGATATCATTGATTAAGTAGGGAAGCATATTTATACCATCCAGTGAACTTAATATTAAGGGGATTTTCATGAGTGAAAGATTTATTGATGAATTTAGACGCGATTTGGAGCGTGAAGTCTCAAGGCTTTTACGAGATATAGAAAATCTCGTAATTAGCGTAACGAGAAGAAGTCCACTAAGGGCATTAAGGGAACTTACATTTCCAAGTGTGGACATATATGAGACTGAAGATAAGATAATTGTTGTAGCAAGTCTTCCTGGAGCCTCTAAAAGCGATATTAGTATAAATGCTACTGAGGACTCTGTTGAGATAAGCGGTGAAATACCTGAGCCCATAAAGAATGCAAGGCTTCTAAGTAGGGAAAGAATGGTAGGTAGATTCACTAGAATAATACACCTACCTGAAAAGGTAAAGCCGAATGAGGCAAAGGCTAGGTTTGAAAATGGTATTTTGATAATCGAACTGCCTAGAGTAGAGGCAGAGAAGAAGGTTAAGATAAGTATTGAGTGAGCTCAGCTGAGAGGAGGTTCTGTCATCAAGTCCACCAGTATGCCCTATCGTCATCGCTCTTTTTCCATTTCCTAATTCTTGAAGCTGAGTTAAATATATAACTCCATGATGACAATGTGAGTGCGTTCCTATTTCTTTAACTCCTTACTTAAAATCCTCTCTATTATGTCTATTCTCGCCCTTAGTTTCCTATATGTATCACTTAATGCCTCAGGTATCACTTTCACATCACCTATCACTGGCATAAAGTTCGTATCGCCGTTCCAGCGAGGTACTATATGCATATGTACATGTTCTTCAATACCAGCTCCAGCTACACGACCTATATTAAAGCCTATATTAAACCCATCTGGCTTCATGACTTCCCTAAGTAGCGTAAGACAAGCCTTAGCTAATACCATCATTTCTCCTAATTCGTCAGCATTAAGTAACTCAATTGTGGAGACATGCCTGTAAGGGGCTATCATTAGATGACCGTTATTATACGGATAAAGGTTCATTATCACGAAGTTATACTTAGCTCTGTACAATATAAGATTCTCCTCATCCCTATTCTCCTTTGGCTTCTCGCAGAATATGCAACCTTTTGGCTTCTCCTGAAGGATATATTTTATCCTCCATGGTGCCCATAATATCTTCATACTCTTTACATTATCACAACATACCTAAATTAATATTTTACATCCTCATTTATGGTACAGAAATAGCACATCATATATTAGCACGAGACATCTTCAGATATGGAGTGATTACACATATGCCCAAGAACTCAATTCCTAAAGAATTCGATATATTAGTGAAGACGCCGAGAGGACTTGAAAAGATAGCTGCCTCAAGGATAGAAGAGCTAGGAGGATTTAAGGCAATACCAAGACCCTATGGCCTGTTAGGTATTGTCCTCGTATCATGCAAAGGTCGGATTCCAAGAGAAGAGGCGGTAAATTTAATATCACGGGAGGTACTCGAGGCTGAGAAAGTGCTCCCAGTTCATGCTATAGTTAAGGCTGATCTTAAGGCTATTGCTAATGCGTGTAGGGAGGTAGTAAGAGGGGTAATTAAAGAAGGTGAGACATTTGCGGTTCGCACCACAAGGCGAGGAAGGCATGAATTCACAAGCATAGACGTTAACATAGAGGCTGGTAGAGTAATAGAAGAATTAACAGGAGCTAGTGTAGACTTAGAAGTTCCCGATAAGATAGTATGGATCGAAATACTTCACGATATAGCAGTAATATCCATAACCGGGCGGGAAGTGGAAATGAAGAAATTATGGCCAGGTAAGCCCTATGCTCTTCCCATTTTAAGAAAAATCTCAGTAATACAGATGCCATATGTGGGGAGTAGGGAGGTAGCTAAGGAATTCGGCAAGCGTATAGGTAGGTCAGTACAGACATTTGAAATAGGCGAGTTAATTATAGGATTGAATAAGACCATAGAGGCAGGAGTGTTAAGGGCATTTATTGAAGGCATTGAGGAGGGGATAGAATCTCGGTATTCCATACAATTAAGAAGCTACGGAAGAGAAGTGCATAAGGTTCCTGTATATGTTGACAACTTGTATCAAATAGTAAGGGATAGACGAGATGAACCCCTTATAGCAACGTCAACAAAGGGCAAACCTCTGACAGAAATAAAGAATGAGATAGTTGAGATCTTTACTAAGGCAAAACGTGTAAATGTACTAATAGGAGCCAGAGAGGGGTTGCCAGCAGGTATAATGCGCAATTCGACAATAATTGTAGATTTAGCACCAGGTATAACGTTGCCAACAGACCATGCAGCAACAGCAGCATTAATAGGATTATTAACAACATTAGAAGAGGAAGGAGTATTACCTAGAGTCAGGCGGAAACGTGAAAAGAGGACTCACAAAAGCCATGCTTCATCATAATAATCAGTCGAAACCTCCTCGCTCATCGTCCACAATTAATACATTAGGAGGGAATAAAATTAAGTTTACGAACATTTAGTAATAAGGGAGTAGTTCTTAGCGTGCTTCTTAACTATAGACAACATAGGAGCTATGATGCCTATGAGCATTAGGAGAAATATATCAGTAATGACGATACTTATGAAATATCCTTGGCTAGTATATGGCATAGATACCCTGAGAAGGATAAAGGACAAGTGCTTTTCAAAGGAGGAATTTGCTAAGAAATCAGGGGTTCCTAAAAGGCTTGTTCGTTCTCTCCTGTACTACCTTGTGAAATTTGGCTTTATAAGGCGCAAGGAGGAGAATGGTAAGACATACTACGAGGTTACGGAGCGTACACATGATGCGTTTAATTATATTTCATGCGTATTATCAGCTGATGATAAGCACCATCTTTACAGGATAAAGGACTCCTATGTTATGATTACGCTTAAAAAGAGAAGGATAAGTGCTTATACTATATCAAGTGAGATATTGAGAAGTGTAGAGGAGCTAATAAGGAAGGAGGGAAATCTAACCTTAGACGAGATCTCTGAAAGGCTCGGTATGCGCAAGATAGTTATACAGCGTGCAATAAGAATATTGAAAATGCTTGGCATAGTATGCGAATCCGTGGACGTAAACTCCATTAGACAATGTAATATTCGCGAGGAGTAATATATCCTAACATATTATTAGGGTAATTTCAGGATTATATTAGAGCATGCTGATAGTTTAGCTCATTTTTTAAGTAGACTAAGGCTATATGGGTTAAGATAACATGCTCCATGCTAGGATAATGCCTCGATTGCAGATCATCTTATTATTCATGCTCATTCCCTTAGTTTTATCTTCACTTGTAGTCACCAAAAGTGGAGGCACAAAGAGAGCTTTCATAATTTGGATGCCTTCTTATTCAGAGTACGAATTCGTAAATCCTGATCTATACGACTTAATTGAAGAATTATTAACTGAGGAAGGATATGTAACGTATACATTTCACGATCCTGATGAGCTCTATTCTTACCTAAGTACGGGTGTAAGGCAGGATGATGTGTTAATCAATCTTCACGGCTCCGTATTCCCATTACCGAGCAATCTCCAGGGAAAGAATGGAGCCTTCAAGATAATAGAGCTAATAGGATCAAGAATAAAGGAGAGAGGCCTTCACTTTATAAATATAGCTGGATTGCCTTTTTCTGCCTTCTCTAATAAGAAGAAGGGATATTGGATAAGGTTAGATTTTCAAGGAATTGAGACTTTCGCCTCAGATCTAGGGTACGATGTAAATGTGATATCATACCACTCCTCTCCAATTACATTAACTACAGCACATCTTACCAAGGAGGGAGATGATATCGCAACGAAATATAGCATTATGATGCCGTCTATGGTATCCGCTACTTATAGTCTCTCTACGAATATCGAACCCTTCTTCTCTGTCTATAGTACGGATGCCCGAGGATATTTTGGTATATTTGAGACAGTAGCTCTCTTCAAATTAGGAAACGGATTCTATGGGCACGTAGGGATTGATTGGGAAAGCTATAAGGTAAAGGTGAATGCTGCAATCTTGTTGGCCTTAAAGGTATTAGAGCATAGAGGCGAAAGTAGCCTTTACATAATAGCGGCAAATGATGCTGATTGGTATGGCATCGACATGATCTCCGCTAAGTCATATACAGAAGAATTACTCAATTCCCTTAATGTGAATTACTCAGTTATCACACGTTCTGACGACTTAGTGAATATTCTCAACAAGGAGTATGATGCAATATTATTGAACCTCCATGGAGAGGTCTTTCCGATACCACGAGAATACATAAGTGGAAACGATCGACTGGGTATATCAATTTCATACCTAGAGCGATTAGCAGAATTTGTAAAGAATGGTGGTGTCATAATAAACGTTGCTGGAAGGCCTTTCTTCGCATTGAGCAATCGTCTTAAGAACTTCTGGTTTATGGTAGGAGAGAGAGGATTAATCTCATTTTTCTCGTTTGCGAGTGATTATAAGGCATGTGGTTTTGTCTATGATCATTCCTCACACGGCTTTATTGGAGCTGAGCTTACAGACTTTGGAAGATCACTTGTTAGAAAAGTTTATGCTAAATATCTTTGGAGTGGTGTTCTCTCACCTTATGTGATAAACTGTACCATTCCTGCTATCTTCAGCTTCTATAGAACTAAAGATGGTCTTTTCGCTCATGCGACGTTTATTATAGGAGAAGGAACGTTTACGTATATAGGACTTAGCACTGATACGCCAAGTGAGACAATACTTACTATCGTAAGAGTTACGCTGGAACTCTTAGAGAAGAGGAATATCGTAGTAAAGGTGGTTGAGGGTGAAAGTGGGAAAGTCCTTGAAAATACATACATCGAGGTATATACTGTTAATGATATAAGGCTTGCATCAGGTCTTACAGGGAAAGATGGAATTCTTACATTGTTGATGAGGGGAGGAGAATATATAGTAAGGGTACTGCATCCTAGCTATTCGTCTAAATCCGTAGTGACATACGTAATTAATTCAACAGAGCACATTGTAATATCCCTCTATCCCACCATGCTCCATATCAATGTACAAGATGCATTTACACATAAACCCATAGTGAATGCATCAGTTACTATTTATGATGTATTAAACCACATTATATCCTGTGGTACCACTGACAACAATGGTTACGCAGCATTCAAGCTCAAGGAGGGAGAGTACATAATTTCAGTAAGGGCTGAAGGATACGAGAGTAGGAATGCTACAGTTCAAGTCCATGGCAATACGACATTCATCATGCTACTAAGAAATACCGTCACTAAGTTGACCGTAGTAGTGGTTGATTCCATAACTGGAACTCCTCTTTCAGGAGTACTTCTTAAAGTACGTTCAAGCAATGGTAGTTCAAGCTATTCGGTTACTACTGGGATAAACGGCGAAGCTGTTATCACACTACCAAGTAAGGGACCTCTAACGATAGAAGCATATTATCATAATGTAAAGGTTGGAGTTGCCGTTGTTGACAGTCCATTAATGCCTGCAGAGATGAAAATAAAATTACCAATAAGCTTAGAGGCGTATTATAAGACCAAGTATGAGGGGCTTAAGGCTAAGTATAGTAACCTATCAAAGATGTACTCAGAACTCAATACGCGATATACTGAATTGCTCTCAGCGTATGAAGGATTAATGGAGAAGTACATGAGTGTAAACAGATCGTATATAGAGCTTCAGAGCAATTATACCATGCTATTAAACAACTACACACGGGTAGTCTCACAATTGGTAGTATTGGAGAGGATATGCAATGAGTTAATCGCAAATAACACAGAGTTAGCGACAGAAAACAATATATTAATGGAGAAATTGCACTTGCTAAACGCAACGTACTTAGAATTATTAAGCGATTACAACGAGCTGAGAGATAGCTATGAGGAATTATTAAATAGGTATACTGGCCTTATTGAAGAATACGAGGACGTATTATCTAAATATTCAAGGTTAAGGAAGTACTGGCCTTTAGCTACGGCAATTGCGGGGGTAGTAGGATTAATCGGAGGCATAATGTTGGGATATACATATATTAGGCGAAGGGGAGAGTACTTAGTAGTGCCATCATAGTTTTCAAGGAGGTAAAGCACAAAATGCCCGAGATTAGTGTAGGCAGAGTGGTTGGTAATGGAGAATTTACAATTGATTCTGATACTCTTACAAAGCACGCAATAGTGTTAGGTGCTACTGGCTCGGGTAAAACAGTATTATGTAAGGCATTTGTGGAGGAGCTTGCTCTCATAGGATATCCCATTGTTGCCATAGATCCAAAAGGAGATATAGGAACTTTAGCAATAGCATCTGAAGACCTCGAATTTAGACCTTGGTCTGACGTTGAAGCGGAAGAAATGGGCATTGATCCTGACGAGTATGCTAAGCGTTTGAAGGAGAAATACCTAAAGGAACTTGAGAAATGGGGCATTTCAAGGGATAAACTGAAAGCCTACGTAAATGATGTCCATGTCGTGATATATACTCCGAGGAGCGCTTATGGAATTCCTCTATCCATAAGGCCCAACCTCGATCCTCTTCCCAATTTCGATAGACTCGTTAAGGAAAATCCTTCAATAGCTTATGATGTTATCGATAGCATGGTTTCACTCCTAATAAGGCTTGCCGGATATTCTGATAAGAATATTCAAGAACATGCATTCCTCTCTAAGATAATAGAACATCATTGGATAAATGGCGAGGGCATAGATATAGAGACGTTAATTGAGGAAGTCATAAATCCACCCTTTAATAAAATTGGAAGCTTAACCATAGATGCCTTCCTGCCTGAGAGATCAAGGCTAAAGTTAGCGCGTAACTTAAATGTGCTATTGTCCCATCCAGCTTATAAAGTCTGGTTAGAAGGCGAACCAATAGATTTTGACAAGTATTTCTACACGAAGGGCCAGATATCCGTAATAGACTTGCGCTTCATGACTACTATGGAGGAAAAACAATTCTTTGTAGGCGCGCTTCTTAACGAATTATACAGATGGTTATTAAGGAAAGGAGGTGTTTCAAGTCTTAGGTTTGTATTATATTTTGACGAGTTGGTAGGCTTTGCACCACCTGTTAGTAAGCCTCCATCGAAAACCACACTATTATTATTAGTTAAGCAAGGAAGAGCATTTGGTCTAGGTTGCTTACTAGCCACGCAAAATCCTTCTGATGTAGACTATAAGCTTCTCTCCAATGCGAATCATAGGTTCATAGGCAGACTGTCCACAAGGCAAGATGTTGATAAGGTAAGGAGAGGACTAGAGCTCACTCTCGACGTTGCAAATACTGTAATGAGATTAAGACCTCGTATGTTCCTCTATCATAATTATGAAAAGGGAAAGAGTGAAGTGATAGAAGTTAGATGGCTTATGACATATCACAGGGGACCTCTTCAGCCTGAGGAAATAAGTAAGCTCATGAAGAAGTACCTTATTACTGAGAAAGGTACTCAAGAGAAGAAGAGGGATAATGTAAGGTATGTAGTAAGCTTTCAAGTAAGGGAGGAAAAGGAAAGTAGAGTCTCAGAAAAGGAACTTATATGCAACTCTGAAGACGAGAGTTTAGCTATAGAAGAGGAACTTGAACTTCTCTCCTTTAAGCCTAAGATACTACCCGATCAACTTATGGAAAGGTTACGCGATTTTAACGTAAAAGTGTTATCGCTTAACGTAATCATAACGAAGCTACCATTGTATAAAGTACTCTATCACGTCTCAGTCTCAGTAGAACAATCACCTATAGAGCATAGAGGAGTTGTCACGGTATTCTATGATGGAAACAACTTCCGTGTGCTCTCTAATAACGACGACATAATAGGACTAAAGGAGTTAGATTTTGGTGAATATAAAGTCGATGAGATAGAGCCTTTCAAACATAATGAGTTATTAAGCGAACTACTTAAGTCGAGATTCAAGATAAGAGCTTTCTATTCGCCAATTTTACACAGGATAGTCTTTTCGAGGCGTGAGCTAGAGAAGATGAAGGAGGAGGTAAGGCAGAATATATTACGTAGAATGAATAGGGAAATAGAAGAAGTGAACTTAGATATGAAGATAAGAAGAGAGGAGATATTACATAAAATACCAATTCTTGAAGCTGAGCTTAAGCTTAAGGAGAGCGATTATAAGTTGATCAAGGCTAGAGCGGAGGAAATAGCAAGACTTAAAGAGGAATTGAAAAAAAGAAGGATAAAGCTAGGGGCCATTGCTAATGAGTATAGGAGGATTCAGAAGGAACAACGAGAGCTAGAAGCAGAAATAGCAGAACTTAAGGCTAAATTAAGGATGATGAGAGAAGAGTTAGAGACTCTGGAGGCTACTACAAGAGAGAAAATAGAATTAATAAAGCAAAAGTATAAAGCTATGCTTAACGGCTCCATAGTGGAGCTAACCATAAGTCCTGAGGTTAAGGTGCAACGAGGAGGATACATAACTAAAGTTAAGTACGCCATGGAGATAGGTCATAGGGGAGGGTCGATAAAAGCCGTTTTTGATCCCTACAAGAGCGTCTTTATTATTGGCCGTTGTACTATATGTGGAGCTGATGTTATGGTTACGCTTAATGACTTAAGGAAATATGAGGGACTCCCAATATGCATAACATGTGGTAAGCCAGTTTGTGACATGCATGTACTTAAGTGTGCTGATTGTGGAGCCATACTATGTTCTGAACATGCAAATAGGTGTAGTAAGTGTGGTTCAGTTGTATGTAAGGAACATACATATAAGTGCTACATATGTGGAACTACTCTGTGTAGTAGACACGCTATTAAATGTCCTGTATGTGGTCGTTACATATGTGAGAATCATGCAGTATTGTGTGTTAATAAGCCCGTTCATGTATGTACCAATTGTGTAATATACAAGCGTAAGCTCTTTAGGAAGGTTCCCTATTATCCTGAATAATGTAAATGATTTAGGAATTCGTCTTAAAAGATACACCTTTATACTATGATTCTATAACAACTTACTAGGGGACCAATTGCCTCGAACCATAGGTCTCTTTAGAATACCAAAGGCCAAACTTGAGAAGCTTGGCCCTGAGGGCATAGCTAGCGAGCTAAAAGAAGCTTCACTAATAGAGTTACTTAGGTATTTTGAGGAAATAAATGATAAAGCTTCGCTAAGGAGAATAGAGGCCTTAAGGAAGATAATAAGGGATCTCGATGCAAGACTGATTCTAGAGAGGACTACAAGCAGAGATGCTCGCTTCATGTTCTCTTACACATATCTAGCTAAGGTACGCTATGTAGTCAAAGGAGAGCGCAGGATGGAGGACTATCCAGTAACAGTGGAGCATCCAGTTTGGATAAGAGTTCACTCAGGCCTCCTCCTTGTATTCGATTCGCCTAGTAGGCGTATATCAAGGGCTATAGGAGAGCTCGTATCCTTAAGGTTATTTAATGACGTATCTAGCGTTACCCCCCTCCACTTAGAACGTGACTATGTTCTTGCCATTGAAAAATGGGTCACATCAAAGGAATATGAGGTATCTGGGAACATAATAAGAGCTACTTTTAAGAGAGCAAGTCTAGAGGGCTCAGTTCTCGAGGAGATATCCATAAAGAAGGAAGGACTTGATACATTACGGATATATGATTTAATAAAGAGCTCGGCGCACGAGATAAAATCCCTTACGTTCGTGACTCCTCTTCTTCCTCAGTTCGGAAAGCGTGTAACATGCAAAATAGATAATCGTGGAGGCCTAGTGATATATACTCCAGGATTAAGGGTTGTAGATATAGAAGTGATCATTAATGAGCTAGAAAGAGTGTTAGGTCTTACTGAGGGATAAATACTTTTAAGGTTTAGAGAGTACCAGTATTATGGGATAGTATCCTTATGGGAAGAGTTAGGATAAAGGAGAAGTTCTCCCAGATGATGAATGAGCTCAATGAAAAGGGTAAACTACTTAGCTCTACATCTTTAGCCCTCATAGCATTAACGCGTATGGATGAACTTCTGAAATTGTTTGAGGAAAGTGGAAGCTATCCTGCTCGACTTATAACCAGCTATCTAAGAAACGTGATTTCCTCAAGACGCTCAGCGACATTAGTACATAATGTCATTAGGAAACTTCTACTCTCTATGATTGAGTATATAAGTGAACGAGAAGGACGTCTGAATATGCCAGATCTGACAAAATACATGAGGGAGAAAATTGTAAAGCTAAGACGTGAGATCATAACATCCCTTCAAGCACTATCAATTATAGCCTCTAAGAGAATTGAGAGAGGTGATTCAATAATGACAAATGCCTTCAGTCTTTCTGTACTCTTCGCGATAAGGAGAGCAGTAAGGGATGGTAAGGATATAAAAGTATACATCGCAGAATCTAGACCCTTCTCAAATGGAATTCAAATGGCAGAGACCTTAGATAACTTAGGGATAGAGGTAGTACTTTTTGTTGATTCAGCAATACGTTATTTCATGAAGGAAGTAGATAAAGTATTCATAGGAGCTGAAAGTATCGCTGCTAATGGTGCGTTAGTAGGGAAGGTTGGCACGTCCATCCTAGCCTTAACAGCTCATGAAGCAAGAGTACGAGTCCTTGCTATAAGTAGTATCTTGAAGTTCTCACCCGAGACCTTCTTTGGAGAGCTTATTGAAGAAGAAAGGGCAAGTCCGGAGTTCATGTTTTCCCAATCGGTAATTAATGAGCTAAAAAGTATTAATGTAAGTATATACGTTCCTGTCCTTGACTTTACGCCATCTGATTACATAGACCTTATTGTGACAGAAAAGGGCGTGATAGCACCACAGGCTGTTCCTTTCATAATTAAAGAGATCTATGGCTGGCCTCCTAGAGCACCGGATGTGAACGAATTACTGACAAGATTTGAACATGAGATTTGGAGGCTTTCGTAAGCATGAGGGTGCCTAATGAAATAATAAAGATAGCGAATGACATAAGGGATATGCGAATCAGAGGAGCTGGGAGAATAGCTCGTACTGCAGCTAACGCATTAAAGTTAGCTAGCGAGCTATATGAGG
>Ga0180300_10000049_pt1 | contig 39383 bp, 33 predicted proteins | sample GuaBasSediGuay15_FD_121798 | JGI IMG/M metagenome (GOLD analysis project Ga0180300, IMG submission 121798) | Subseafloor sediment microbial communities from Guaymas Basin, Gulf of California, Mexico - Guay15, Core 4569-2, 21-24 cm | ecosystem: Environmental > Aquatic > Marine > Hydrothermal...
CTATGATAAGAGCTCTTCGTGGGAAAGGCCGAGTATTTTACGTAGGTGCTGGGACTAGTGGGCGATTGGGCGTAATAGATAGGGCTGAACTGATTTCTACATTCGGCATGAGTCCTAAAAAAGTAATCCCCATTATAGCCGGTGGCATCAAAACGATGTTTGGTCCCTCTGAAATGGCTGAAGACAAAGAGGAAAATGGCGTAAAAATCATGAGAAAATATAATGTCAATAAAGACGATGTAGTCATAGGAATATCCGCTAGCGGAAGGACACCCTATGTAATTGGTGCATTGAAAGAGGCTAAACGAAGAGGCGCTACCACAGTAGCTATAACAGTAAATCCAAACGCAAAGATCAACAGATACGCTGATATAGTCATATGCCCTATAGTCGGTCCTGAGGTAATAATGGGCTCTACTAGAATGAAAGCTGGGACTGCTCAGAAGATGATATTAACAATGATGAGTACTGCTGCTATGATAAAACTCGGGAAGGTTCATAGCAATCTGATGGTAAACTTATTACCAATAAGCACCAAGCTTAGGGAACGAGCAAAACGCATAGTAATGATGATGACTGGAGTTAGTTACGAGGAGGCAGAACGCTATTTAGAGGCCACTAATTATGACATAAAGGCCAGTATACTTATGATAAGAGCTGGAGTCTCTTATGAGACAGCTAAAGCATTATTAAAGGAAGTTAATGGCAATATAGATAAGGCTCTTATGATACTTGAAAGAAAGAAGAGAAGTGATTGAATCCTATTCTACCTAGCTCTTAACTAGTCTAATTATCATGTACTCTGGAGGAAACTCCAACTCCCTTGTCTCCGTGAGGAAGCAAACGTTCTTTGATAAGGTAATGCCATCCTTACTTAATAATTCCATTAGGAGGTACTCCTTTCTCCTATCTACTATCTTTAGCTCGGATTGCGAGAAGCGCTTTGCAACGATTACGCCATTTGCTGGTACGCTGATTTCACTTTCATATTTCCACTTTACCTCGTCAGGATATTTACAATGCGCTATCCTCAGAATACATCTAATGGACTTTAAGGTATCGTTAACTACCCATATAACCACGTCCTCTTCCCTTCTTTCTGCAAGTACCAAGATCGGAGAGAACGCAATCTTAACATAGTAATAAGCTATTTTCGGTCTTCCAAAGTAGTCTATTATTGAGTCGGAGCATTGTGGCCAGCAATCGGTTACGTTCCAGAGCACTATACCGCCATTATTAAACTTCCTTCTCCTACACTTCTCCACCCAGTACTTATACGCCTCTGCCTGCAATAGTTGTGAAACACGTATGTATTCTTCTATACTTTTCGGCAGTTCTCCCCAATAGATCTTCATTGCTCTTTCAAGTCGTTTTAGCCTTCTGAGACTCCATGGATGATAGCCAAACCGGTAATCTTCATTAGGTGGCCATAATCTTTCTTCGGGTATATAGCTCCTTAGTGTCTTCATATCCGGGCACGATAGATGTCCTATTTCACTTATGAAAAGGGCAACTTCTAATTCCCTCTCATAAATGTCTGCTTTATAATATGTGCCGTGATGCCAAATGTGAGTATCTCCTTCATATGGAGAGCTTGGTCTTTCTCCTCCGCATGGACTTGATGGCCAATACGGCCTAGTTGGATCAAGCTCTTCACATACTTGCTTTAAGACAACTCTATTCAATGGATGGCCTTCGGGATGAAACATAGCATCGCACTCATTATCTCCGCACCATAGAATTATTGAGGGATGGTTCCTAAGCCTTTTGACAACATCTTTTGCCTCCTCTCTTGCCTCATTCAAGAACTCCTTATCCCTTGGATAATCTGCACATGCGAACATGAAGTCTTGCCATATCATTATGCCCATCTCATCACATAAATCATAAAATATATCATGAGGGTATATTCCACCTCCCCATATGCGTAACATGTTCGCATTCATGTCCTTTACCATTCTCAATAGTTTTGTATATCTATCCTTATCGATGCGCACAAATATGGCGTCGGGTGGCGTCCAATTGATACCTCTAACATATATCGGCACATCGTTTATAACGAATCTAAATGTATTCCGTCCCTGTTGATTCTTGGTGATTAGCTTTACACCTCTGATGCCAAACCTTATATAGCGCTCATCCTCAGGCTCATTGTCATAAAGAAGTTCAACTTTTAACGTATATAGATAGGGCTCGCCTACATCCCAAGGCCACCATAGTTTCGCATCCCTTACTCTAAATGTGAATTCCACCAATTGTGTACCCTTACCCTTAAGTGTCTTCTTTCCGCTACAGATAATTTCTCCTTTATCTAAAACTTCGGCAATGACTAATGATTCTCTATCACGATAACTTGTTATTCGGACAAGTACTTCTACCTCCGCTTCTTTTTCCTTTACACGTCTCGTTCTAACATACACATCTTCTATTATCCCATTCCTTACCAATAGGAGTTCTACGTCCTTCCAAATGCCAATGGTTAAAAGCTTCGGTGCTATATCCCATCCAAAGCTCATTTGAGCTTTTCTAAACCTAGGTCTAAATCTAAGCCATTCCTTCTCTCTCCATTCACTCCAATTCCTAATTGTTGCCTTATATCCCTTAAGTATGGAGTCAAACTTTATAGCTAAGACGTTTTCCTCATCCCTTAAAACTACGTCTGTTACATCTACTTTATATGTTCTGAACATGTTCTTAAATGACCCTATGATCTTCCCATTAAGCCATGCTATTGCTAGGGTATCAAGACCATGAAATACCATAAAGGCCTTCGTGTAATCTACGTGAGATGGCAACCTAAATCTGAGCCTATACCACCATTCCCATGAGGGAATCCATAGAAGCTTATCTAAGTTATTATGGAAGAATGGATCATCTATATAGCCTCGTTTAAACAATTCTAAGTGAACCTCACTCGGAATGTTTACTTTCATCCAGTCTTTATCGTTATAGTCAGGTTTATATGCTCCTTCTTTCTCGCCATCTTCCTTAAATCCTTTAAGCCTCCATCCACTACTGAGCTTCTCCCTATAGACCATTTCCTCTCGCCAGATAATATTGAGTTCCCTTACGCTATTATATGTTGATAAACTCGGGCTATGTCTCATCATTACCCTAACATTCGTAGATTCAGCCTTGCAATAATTCTACACAACGACAAACTCCAGTTAGTTCCTTTTCCTTTAATGACCCTATATGTCATTATTTCGCTATGCTCATTAAAAACATTTAAAACTTAGTCGTTAATACTTAATCTTAAGGGTGGAGCTAGGACGCTCCCGATTTGGGAGTGGGATGACTAGCTCTCTCCCGGCCTTCCGCTCCATTCTATTGAATGTTATCATTTCGCTTTATACCTCATAAGGAAGGGTTTTTATTTTAATCAGCGACTTTAAAAATATCCGGAAAATAACCATAAAGTAACATGTAATTCGAGACTCTCGGAGTTGTCTACAATGACGGTCCTATCTATGGTCACTAAGGATTCCTACACTAAGCTGATGAAAGCGCCTATAACATTAGAGGACGTTCTGAACTCAACCTTGCAAATACCCTATAAAGCCCTGATCCTAGTGGATGATTCAAAAGATAAAACAAGGGAGGTAATTAGAAGGTGGTGTGATAAACATAATAAGGAATTGATTATCTCAAGTTCACGTTTATATGGATACTATAGGCCGACGAGAGCTACTGCAAGACAAACTGCAATAGACATATTCATGGAGAACTTTAACGATGAGTGGCTAATGTTCATAGATGATGATATCATCATAAATAAGGGCTGGTGGGATGAAGCTCAAAAGTTCGTTTCTGATCCGAGGATCGGCTTAATATGGGGGATAAACTATGATTGTACTCCAGAGCGCTCCTATTATCTGAAGATGCTAGGTGTTGATTATATTCAATATCTAATTAAGGAATTCTATAGACGTGGGGGAATGCACGATACTATGTTGCGAAGGGCTGCCATAAAGGGAATAATGATACCGCCAGAACTCCATATATTTGAGGACTGGTATGTGCTAAAATACGTCCAGGAAAGGGGATATCGTGTTGGAATAGTAAAAGCTGGGATAACTCATTACAATCCCTTTATAGGATATCCTATGAAGGATATACGCTGGATGGCGTACCTAGCTAAAAAGTATGGTGTTGAGCCCAAGGATATCGAGTATGCGATGTATAGACTCATTAGATCATTAGGCTCAATCGTCCCCTCTCTCCCTCTTTCAATTAAGAGTTTCGGCTTTAGGAAAGGAGTTCGTAGAGCTTTTGATCGCTGGAAGATTAAAGTACTTTATCGAGTATTTTTCCTCTTGGAGTAGGTAAGCATGAGGGAGAATATAAGCAGTTACCTAAGGAATCCTAAAGACACCCTTTTCAGGTGGTCTGTGTACTTTAGGAGAGGCCATTCAATGTACTTGGTATTCATCATAAGTTTCGCGAACTTTGTCGTGATTCAGTATAGGCTCTTAATACAATACATACCATTGCTGAAGTACATCTTCACAAATCTAGTGATATTTGCTCTCGCGTTCTTTCTAGTGTACATCCCTCTTGCGATACTAATTGGCTGGTGGGATACGAAAAGGGGTACCGTTCCAATAAGTTCTAGGGTTATGGCTAAGGCCAATCCTTGGAACATGGACATTACAAAGGCCCTATACTTGATGTGTGAGGGTAAGTATGAGGAAGCAAAGAAGATATTAGAAAAGTGGTTACGCTAGTTAGATTAATGGGAAGAAAGTAACTGTAACGTATCTTGGGAACTCAGAGAGAATGGCTAGAGTGTATTATATTTATGTTTTGAAGTAACCCCCACTCATTATAGTACATGCATCCTCCCTCCCGTATTATAGCGATAAGAAAATAAGGTAGCAAATACAGTAATCCTATGGCCCGGGAATGGCTAGGGCCTGAGGCGGGGCATCCCTTGCAATGAAGGCCCTGTCCCACCCGGGTCACATCTTAATGGAATATCTCTATCCTTAACGTACTGTTCCTATCTATATTTACAATATTCTTAAACCTAATTACTATCCTATTCTCATCTTGATGCACTACGTCAGATTTCACGGTCTTTTCATTTAATAAGACCTTAACATCCTTAACCACTCCTTTAACCCTTAGTCTTAACTCCCTTACCTTCACGCTTCCATACTTGGTCGCTATCTCAACTCTCTCTACACCCTTGTCCTCTTCCTTAAGCAAAGTACCCCATCCATCTGGTGTTATGAAAAATCCCTTAACCAATCTAAATGGTACATTAGGGCTAAATTCTAGGGTAGCGGATGGTGCAAAGTACCTATACCCTAAGGCTGCCTCAAGTAAGGTCCAACTACTCATAGCCCTTACATAGTGATCTCCGCATTCTATCTCATTCCAAGGGTTCATTCTCTCTCCATCATACCTCTTCCTTACGCCTCGGATTATTTTCATAGCTAGATCATACATGCCCTCGTATAGTAGAAGACTTGCTATTTCGTACTCTATGCCTGTCCATACTTCATCACAGTAAAGTATTGGATCCTTTGGACGCCCTCCTTTCGGCCAAGTACAATTAAGTAATCCTGGATGCTCTTCATGAGCAAATATTCTTCGCTTCTCATATGGAAAGTTCCTGAAGTTCTCTCTCCAATTATACTTCATTATCGACATTAATGCTCTTCTTACATGGTTTCTTGGCAGTACATACCCTAGTCCGAGTATATGGGCCCACCATTGTCCTACCAATTGCTCGGTTAGACACCCTTCATACCATTGGTATCTTAAACTTCTATTCTTACACACCTGGATATAATACTCCCCATTCCAACACAACCTATCGTAGGCCTTACTTGCCTTCTTAAAGAGCTCGATTATCCTATTGGCATATTCTTCATCTCCTACTTCTCTTGCCATCTTTGCCATAGCTAGCAAAGAGGCGAGATACAGTGATCCTATGAACGTATTAGCGCCATAAACCGATATATCGAATGTATTAGGCTGTTCACCCCACATCACCCCATTCTCGTCAACCATGTAGTTCTTAAGAATATAATTCATAAGTAGTTTTAGACGTGGCCAGAGCCTTTTAAGCCACTTTCTTCCTGCCCCCCATAAATATTCTCTATATGTCTTGAGTATCGTTCCTAACATGCCATCAATTGCTGGCTTCTTCGGACCCCCGATAGGCCTATCCCATGGTCTTGGTAAATATAATGGTAATACCACTCTGTGCGGTATATAACCGTTTGGATGTTGCTGATAAAATAACTCCACCTCTCTCATTGTCCTCTCAAGGTCAGGGAAGAGCCTCGATAGCGTCTGCTCGTAATTCCATACGTGGGTACAATTCAATGGACAACAGCCTCCGTATTTGCCTCCTGTGCTCACTCCATGACATCCCTCGAAGCCGTAGAACCTACCATCCTCTGCCCAGAAGCATGTAGGACTCCTAATGATTGATATGTTTGCAGTAACCCTGTCAAGTAATGCATACGGAAGAGTACTATCATAAAATGTATCATGAAATAGCATTGTTTCATTTATTAAGCGGTCAAGGTTCTCGTAGACATAATTTAGTATATCTTCCACTCCCTTAAACCACTTAGCATACATATTACCTATCCAGAACAGGCTTTTATCGTCCTTGATAGGGGAATACTCCTGTTCCCAATTTACGTATCTATTTGGGAAGAACCAAGCGTAAATGAATGTGATTCTTCGTTCTTCATTAGGTTTTATTGTGAACCTACAAGCAATAGATGAACACCAGGTAGTACCCGGCTGGCTCTCCTTAGAGACTTTATCGTTTGGAAGTTTACCTTCTCTTGAGAACTCATTCCATAACTCATCAAGATTATTCCATTGGAGAAACCATGTATGTTCGCCCTTGCCAACGAGCGCTAACGCTATCTCTCCCCATCTTGGAGACTTACTTTCAATGAGTGAATTCCGCATGACTATAGCTGTAAGGTCCTTTCTTTTACGAAGCACATTATAGTTACCACCATATAGTCTGAATCTCACACCTCTTATTTCAGAAATGCCATCCCATCCTACGAAGTTCTGAAGAGACGCCATGATTGAAACCTCATAATGTTCCTGAGTTTCATTCCTTACAGTGAATATGAAGAATATAACCGGAAGGGCCGAGTCCCTACTATTAAGCGGTATCAATGGTGAAAATGCCCTTAAGGTGATCTTAACTGGTATCTCCTTATCTTCATAGATAACGGTTGCAATTGGATATTCCCCTATAAACTTAGTTTTATCAACTGTTGGCAATCTCTCGACTAACCTCCTCAACTCCTCAGGTACATAATGATCATTGGTAAGAACCCCTGGATTGAATTCATCCATAAACGGCTTTGATTGTAGTAGCTTAGCGCCAACTCCCTTAATCCATATCGCGAAGAAGGAATAAGGAACGTATGCTGTATGACATGGAATATTGAGTACCTCCCACTGTCTAAGACTTCCATCTCCACATATCGAAATAGTTCCCGTGCCTATACCTCCTAAGGGCATAGCTATACATCTTAGCTTCCTTCCCTCATAAACTCTCCAGTCCTCTTCACTCTTACTTATCGAAATAATGCATCACCTCTTGTAATTAAGTACGAAGACCATAAAAGCGTTAGAGGAGCATAATCAATGACTGGCATCGCCATAAATCTTCACATATAGAGATATACTCATGGACTTATATCAAATTTCATTTGACTAATCTAACTTCTCAAGTAGTGCGAAGAACATACCTGAAGTATTATGCCTATGAGGCCATGCCCTAATCGTACCTTCCATAAAGCCCTCATCAAAAAAGCCCTTAATCTTAACAAGGTCTAAGATATTAGAGTAACGCGATAGTATGTACTTAATGAGTTTCTCTCCCTCTTCTGGAAGTATGCTGCATACAGTGTATAGTATCCAGCCGCCAGGCTTTACTAAGCGAACTGCTGTCTCAAGGAATTCTCTCTGCCTTCTAACTATCTCCTTAAGCGTTATTTCATTTAATCGCCATCTGCTTTCCGGATATTTAGCAAACGAACCAGTTGTCGAACACGGAGGGTCTAATAACACCTTATCGGCTATTTCCTCACCTAATACCTTTGGAGCTTTCGTACAACTCAACTTAAATATCCTAACATTCTCTACACCTGTCTTCCTTATGAGGTATCTCATTCTCTTTATTCTATCCTCATGTATATCGAATGCATAAATAATGCCCTCATTCTCCATTAGTTCAGCCATATGAGTAGTCTTCCCTCCAGGAGCGGCACACATGTCAACAACGACCTCTCCCGGCTCTGGATTAAGTATTAGGGCTGCTGCCGCACATGCCTCGTCTTGGGGAACTATCTTCCCCTGTTTGAATAGCTTACTTTCTTCAAAACGAAATGGAGGCTTGACTTTAACTACAACTGGCACATACTTACCAACTTGTACTTCATATCCTTCCTCCTTAAGACCTTCAACCACTTCGTCAACTGTAGCCTTTAAGGTATTTACTCTAAAGCTTATAAGGGGTTTTGAATTAAGAGATCTCAGTAAGTTGTCAGCTTCACCTCCTAATATTTCCCTTATGCGTGATATGAGCCACTTTGGCATATTGTACTCATACTCATCCTTGTCGACGTACCTCTCTATAAGCTCTAAGGGCTTGCTCTTGAGTATTATCTCACAATATTTGCTGAAGGTAAGAGCATCTAGTTCATCTGCAACCTCCCTTAGGAACTTAGGGGTATATTTAATTATGTTCTCTATTGACTTCTCATCACAATACGTAAACACCTTAAGATATGTAAAGAACCTTAAGGCCGCTCTGAGCCATGGGTTTAACTCATCTACTCTCCTTTTCAAAACTCCCTCTATGACTTTATCAATACACCCTAGCTTTCTCATCATACCATAGAATATTGCCGTTAGGAATCTATCCTTGCTCGTACCTAATATCCCGTACTTGCGAAAAACCTCCCTCTTGATTACTTGGCTAGGCTTTATGACCTCACCTTCCTTTAACGTTATTAACATTGCCTCTATTTCCTTATACCTCATAGTTATCTCACAATTCCATTAGTTCGTTATATCAATCAATAGTGTGACGAGGTCAAATTATAATTTTATTTCGATGACTTAGTTAAGAATGAAATGATGCCCATATGCGCTTCTATAACATCTAGCTATATTGGGATCTTTAGTTCATTTTATTACTATGCATACATTAATTCAGCGATCTATCATGCTATGTCCTTTATTTCCATTATCAAGAATGCTGGAGGCATTATCCGTTCGCTCTTACACCTAGGGCACTTACTCGGCTTTCTTACTCTCTTAAGATTCTTAAAGACATATCCACAATTTAGACAGTAAGGAGATCTCATTACCAGTACCTTTCTTCCCTTACTCATCCTCCTTATACTCTTCGCTAAGTGGGATATGCTTTCGTAAACTAACTTACGATAGCTAGGCTTGAGGCCAAGCTCTCTCATAATATCATTTACTGTAACCGGTTCATCCCTCTCCTCAAGTATTTTAAGTATTCTTCTCCGAAGGGTTTCTTCAATTCCCTCCATTTTAATCGATCAATAATCTACCCTATGATAAAATAAGCTTTCTCGTACCCCCTTTGCTCTCGGGGCATATTTAACGTACGTTGACGTAGTTTTTCACCTCTCATGAGTAAGGACTAATAGCTTAACTAAGTTCAGAAATAATTGAGGTATCCACTAATGATGTATAAGGAGGACTGGAAACTAGTAAAAGGCATGTTTAAGGAATGGTGGGAAAATGGCGATAATATACTAATACAAGTCATAACGCCGCGCACTGGTTTTGAGGAACAATGGTATAATTGGGATACCTGGCTCTTCATGAAGAATCTAGATAACTTTAGAAAAGTAGTCAAGCATTTTATTAAATGGTGTGAAATGACGTACTTCGGTGGAGCTGCATATCCCAACTTATGGATAAACTTTGGTCCAGGGATCTTAGCTGCCTTTCTAGGAGCACCATTAAAATTTACAGGAGATACTGTATGGTTTGGGGCCTCTCATGATCCAAGCTACTCTAAAAGTCTTGATGAACTCCTAAAAGGCCTTGAAATCGATAAATCAAACATATGGTGGAAGAGGGTAAGAGAAGCAACAAAGATCGCTTCGGAAATGAGTAGAGATAAGTTCATAGTGGGAATTACTGATATAGGCGGCGTAGTTGACGTTTTAGCATCGTTAAGGGGTACGCTTAATCTACTTAAAGACATGTTTATAAGACCTAATGATGTAGAGAAGGTCATATGGAATATCTTTGAGATATGGCATTGGTGCTATGATGAGCTGTGTAAACTAATAACTCAGGAGGGTACATCAGCGTGGATGGGATTATGGTGCCATGAGAGGTGGTATCCAATACAATGCGATTTCGCTTACATGCTCTCGCCAAGGCTCTTCAGGAGATTTGTATTACCTCATATAATTGAACATTGTAAGCTTCTGGATCACGTAATATATCACCTAGATGGTCCTGGAGAATTACCTCATGTGGATATGCTACTTAGCATAAAGGAGCTTGATGGTATTCAATGGGTACCTGGAGCCTCTATGGAATTAAGTGGTTATCATTGCGGCTCTCCTAGATGGCTTCCTCTGTATAGGAAAATATTAAAAGCTGGAAAAAGGCTTGTAATAGCTGTCCCCCCTAATAGCATAGACTTTCTCTTACGTGAGCTTCCTCACAGAGGCATTCTATTTCAGACATACTGTAAGACGGAGTATGAGGCGAAGAAACTGCTCAAAAAGTATGGTATCCTATAATACTTCCCTCCTAATAATTTCTACCAGTCTCTTCATGTCTTCTTCACGTATTTTACCCTTAACCGCGTCGAAGTTATATAGAACCTCATACCCTAGTTCTTCAAGCTCTTTTCTAAACCTTAATGAATAGTTCATTTGAAGATCTGATGTAGTAAAGCATATTACCTTTAACCTTTTTCCTCTGAACAACTCTATGAATGTTCTAATTACTGGTGTTATCGTGTTGTACCATATAGGGGAACCTATTATAAGGCAATTGTACTTATCAACATCTATTTTCACCTCTATATCGACCTTACGTTTAATTAAAGTATCGTAGAGTAATCTTGGATTTAAATGTAGAAGATACGGCATGTACTCCCTTCTCGCTCTCAGTTCGTACATATCAATTATATGCCCAAGGGACTTTACGCTCTCATATATGCATTGTGCTACCCTACGTGTTCTCCCCGTCTTGGAATAATATATTAATGCTATGCGCATCACTATCATTAAACTCCTAAGAGATCATTATATAAAACTTAGATCTACATCTCACAATACTTAATTAGATTCATCTCGCCTTAAATTCTAGGATGGGAGTTGACTGGACGTTCTTTGCAATAAGGCCGAGCATAGTGATTAGTTCCCTATGCTATTCGATCTTCAGGGTAGAGCCTTATAGCATTTGCACATATCAATGCATATATTGTTATGCTAGGTGGTATCGAAGGAACATGTCAAGATACGAGGTTCTAAAGGAATGGAAGAAACTCGTCGAAAAGCTGAGTAAAGCAGATATCCCACCGCCATATTTTCGACTCTCAACATTAGTGGAACCATTCCAGGAATCCTTGGAATCAAAACACTATACATCATTGGAAATCATGAAGTTAGCTTGTAAGTACAAAGTGCCACTGGTTATAAACACGAAGTCAACGCTTATAAGGGAGAGCCCGTGGATTGATGTGATATTATCGCTTGCTGATGAGGGACTTGTCCTCGTGCAAATAAGCCTTATAACTAAGAATGATGACCTTTCAAAAATCTTAGAGCCCAATGCTCCCACTCCTGAAAGTAGACTTAAGGTAATTGAAGAGCTTAGAGAGCACGAAGTCCCGGTCGTAGCTAGAATACAACCACTAATACCGGGAATAGAAGATCAGCAATTAGAGGTTACTGATATGGCATTAGACCATGGCTCGTTAGGTATAATTGTAGAACCTCTAAGGGAAACTAAGGACGGCGTAATTAGGATAGCTAAAGTGTTAGGAGAGGAACCTCGTAAATATTTAAGAGAGTATCAATGGGAACCTTATCCTTCATCATTGAATAAATCTAATATCTTTCGTCCAGGACTAGAATGGCGTAAGGGGATATTTACTAAAATCGCTCAGCTAACGCTTAAGTACGGAAGGATCATGTCTATTTGTAAAGATGGCATATGGTACAACTTTTCACATTATGGTCTAGACTGCTGTCAGGCATGGCATATGAAATCGAATTACTCCATGAGGAGAACGCTCCATGAATACTTAATGAAACCAGAAGATATCCCTAAGCATATCCATTTAATGGATAATGACGATTTCATGAAGTATCCAAGACCTATAAGAAGGGCCCTTAAGTTGCATCAAAATAAGCTTAAGAAAGTTCTTAAAAGAAAGGATCTCCTTACTAAATTCATGATTTCATAGCTTACATCTATGATCCTCATAATTATATCGTTTCCTCTAATTGCCTCATGAACTTTATGTTATCCCTCAGCTTAGCGATAGTATCTCCGGATGAGAAGTCCTCAAAGGAAAGCCATCCCTTATAGCCCACTCTCTTTAATGCTTTAAGTACATCTCTCCAATTGACCATTCCTTCTCTTAACGGGCAGTGCATTGACTTCCATACCTTCGCTCCATGCTCTTCGCCTACTATGTACCAACATGCATTTTTAACGTGTACATGCGCTAGATAGGGCCCTAGTAATTCTAGCCCCATCTGCCAATTCTCATATCCCTCGTGCATCATGTTTCCAGGATCATATATCACGCCAACGTATTCTGGATCGAAATTAGATACAAGCCTATACGTTGCACTAGCACTCGGGCAAATAGTCCTCATATGGATCTCTATGTTACATCTAACACCGTACTTTTTCGCAAGCTTCTCAACGTCTCTATATTCTTTAACAGCCTTAGCGAAGAGTTCATTATAGTTAACACTACCATCATATCTAGGAACCCCAACTCTTATTTGAGGGCATTCCATTATTTGAGCTGCCTTTAGTGCTCTCTCTATATCCCTCCTATTAGAGTCGCAACGAAGGTATGTTCCTAGCGCCACTATCTTGATATCGTAATCATCGCAGAGCTTCTTAGCTCTACGGGCCTCTTCGAGTATTCTTGCAAAATCAAGAGTTGCTCTATTCCCGGTCCAATAGTTGATTTCCTTTATCTCGGATGGAACCTCGGCTACTCGCCATTCAATCCCTTCGTATCCAAGTTCCGAGAGGACCTTAGGAACATCATCTACAGTTAGGTCGGGAGTCATTACCGTAAATACAGAGTACTTAAAGAGACCCATTTTTACCACCTAAGTGTTATCCTTCACTAGTCAGGTATTTATCCAAGAATATTATTGCTGGCATAACTATCTTTAAAATATCCTCTATGCTCCTTATTACATGACCCATATCCGGTACTACGTGTAGCTCGAACGTCTTACCTAATTCAAGTAGTTTCATTACGTAGCGCAGTACTGGTCTGAGTGGCGTTCTTGTATCATTCTGTGGATGGATTATGCAGAGTGGAACTTTAAGTCGCTCAGCGAAATGTATGGGCGATCTATCCTTCCATAGATCCCTCCGACCACCAAATAGCGTATCTATGAACTGCCTAAAGAACGCATCACTTAACTTATACGATTCCTCCCAATCCACAATCCCAGCACCAGCAACCCCTGCATCCCATACTTCAGGTCTCTTAACGGTTGCTAGAAACGTCATATAACCTCCATAGCTATAGCCCATCACTGCTACCCTTGATGCGAGTCCACTCTTCCTTGCCCACTTCGCGGCATTAACTACGTCATCTAAGTCCCCTCCTCCAGGATCTCCGATATCCATTCTTCTGAAATTCTCTCCATAACCTGTTGAGCCACGGAAGTTCGGAGCCACTACGTGATATCCTGATACGACAAGCGATGCTATTAGTACATTCCATCCATCTACGACTTCTGCCCATGGACCTCCATGTACATAAACTATGGTAGGCCCAGGCTTAGGAGCGACATTACTCTCGATAACATAAGTTGGTATCTTGATTCCATCAGAGGATTCGTATTGGATGAAGCTAACCCTTCCGAATCTTGAAGCTACGTCCTCAGGCAGTTCAGCGCTAAGTACAACTCGTCTCTTTCCTGTCTTAAGGTCTACCTCATATACCTTAGGAGGACTTGTTAATGAGGAATGCGTTATATAGACCTTTTCATAGAATACTGCCATGTTACTGGAGAATCCCTCAGGCATTGGTACTTCCTTTCCATCAACGAATGCCTTAGTCCTTCCATTTCGCTTCCCTATGAACCATATCCTCCCATCTTCGGTCCAGTTGAAATTAACATATTCCACGAAATCATACTTTTCGTAGTCATTATAAGCAAACTTAGGTTCCTCTAATTCCTCCTTAGAGAGGTTATATATCATTAATTTTTCATTACCGAATGCCGTAGTTGCGAAGAGTACTAGATCTCCCTTCACTTTAGGCGCCTTATTAACGGATCCATCTTTGGGCGTATAAACCCTGAATTCTCCCCTCTTTATGTCATATATGAATATCTCATACGCTCTGGGGTCTCCTTTGAATATTCCCTGTCCTACTATTTTACCATCATTATAGTCTGTTACAAATAGCAAGGCATTTACTTCATGCACTTTTTCAGCGCTTCCATCAGGTCTAAGTAGCCATAACTCCATACCCTTTTCGCCTACTGCTCCAAGCGCGATACTTTCTCCGTCAAATCCAAGTCCTAGTACTCTTCTGGGTTCCATCTCATTTATCTTTACTTCCTTTCCTCCCTTAACATCATTTACGAATACCTGCTGAAGCTCCCTTCCCTTACTTACATCATACGTATATACTATTAATGGTGATTTCTGTCTAACAGGACTAACTGAATGTATACCTCCTTTAGTTATCTTAATGCTCTTTCGCGTGCCTAAATCCATGGACCATATATCCCTAGTGCCTTCAACATTTGAAACGTACACTAAATGGCCTTGTGTGTAACCTATAACATAATATGATGGTATTCTGATTAAGGCTTCAACTATCTTAAGCTTCTCCGTTATTGTAGTCAGAGTGATCACCACAGTTTACTCTTATGGTAAGGATATATAAGCGAATACTTAAAGACGTCCTCGGACTCAAGGACTTTAAGATGGTTATTCCCTGCTAGATTCCCCTTCTCAATGCGAACGTCGCTAGGCTTAGTAGCTCAAGCACTTTATATGATTCGATGATATCCTTAGCTACATATCTTACGGTAAGACCGTCCAATCTCTCTGAATTAGGTAGGTATGCAGCTACGTCAGCGAAAGCTGTATTCCTAAATGTAATCCTCATATCGATAGGATACTCTGCCTTGAGGGGTCTCATCTCTCCTTCCCTATATTTCTTAATAGCGTTTCTAACTCCATCTCGCAATGCACTCTCTATTTTAGCCATGCTTGGACTTCTAGCTGAGTACCGTGAGTATGACCTTTTAAGTGGAACTCTTATAGCCCACGGCGTATGTCTCTTAACATCATCTTCTAGTAAAGCTTCATCTCCTGCAACTAGCACTACAGGTCTTCCGAAATGTCCAGCAACATACGCGTTCAATAGATATTCGCTGGCCTCAATACCGTTTATCTCGATCTTCCTTATCACAGCGCCACTATATGTATGGTCAAATGTTGCCTCTTGAGTGCCGAATTTAGCATGATATCCTAAGAACAATACGATATCTGCCTCTTCTACTCCAATAACCATGCTAGTAGGCCGGGGAAACCCTCTTATTAAGCTCACATACTCAGGCAACTTCATTACATCTATATTCACCATACTTCCATGACTATCTGCAACTATTATTTCCTCGAACCCCTCTTTATGAAGCTCCTCGCATACTATGTTAACGACCTTAGTAGCTATCTCTCGCGCTTCTCTGAACAACGCTCCCTTTATATCCAAGTGCTCACTACTAACTATGTAAGGCATGCCTTCCATATCAATTGATATGTACGCTCTCATTATACCGCCTCGGTCTATCTCTTCTTAATTCTTAGAAAAATAAAATTTTCCAAATGAGTTATCTTCATGGATTTTTAGATATTGATAAAACATTAATTGATTAATGTAAAGAAGAATTTAAGTATAAGTGGGGCTCCACAGTACTACACCCCAGCTTTAAGCTTCCATTAGACTATCGGGAGCTAAGGATGTTTTTATCTTTCTAAGCATTGATGATCTATACCTTAATCGCTTTACTGAGAATATCAAGGTTAATATTTTGTACGAGTATATAGATCATGAGTATATGTTACATGCACTCACACCTCGTGGTGTTTAACCATGGTGGGAAATAAGTTAGATGCGCGGAGTTTAGGGAAGCCCGTAGATGGCCCTATATCCAGGCATATTAACAGGCGTATATCGACTAGGATAACTAAGTTCATAGTAGTAAAGAACATTCCACTTACTCCCGACGTAGTATCCCTTATATCGTTCTTATTGGCCGTAGCATCAGGTCTAGCATTTTTCAAGGCATATCCTATCCTTGGAGGTATCCTTGCTCAGGTATCCTCCATAATTGATGGAGTAGATGGAGAGTTGGCTAGGGCAAGGAATGCAACAACGAGACGAGGTGGTTTTCTCGATACAATGCTCGATAGATTTGCGGATATCGTTATATGCTTGGGTATGGCCCTCTACTTAATTAACTCCAGTAGTGCAGGGCTTTTAGAATACATTATCAGCATCTTTGCCATAACTGGTAGCATATTGCCTGCTTATTTAACTGCGGAGGCAAATGCGCGTAACATAAACGTTGATATCCTCGTACCACAGTACAGACCACCTGCATCTCGAGATGTACGTTTATTCATAATATTCCTAGGCGGCATAACTGGTTTCATACTACCTAGCTTAGCCCTTATAGCTCTCATAACCTACATAAATACGGCAATGAAAGTCTGTTTCATTTACTTCAGATTAAAGGAGTAAAGCGTCGTCTCATCAGAGGATTACCGCTCTTACTCCTAGGATATCACATATATCACAAAGCTCCCTTCGCCAGTCGCCAAGCACCATTACATGATGATCTCCAACTATCTTGTTTACAAATTCCCTAGCGTTAGTTATCCTAACTTCAACTCTCGTAGCACATTCTGCTGTCTTCTCTATCTTACTTCTAACTATAATCCCGGTTGTAATAATCATTTCACTTAAGAACTTAGCCATTCTTGCTATTGTAACCACTTCTCCTTCTTTAAAATAACCCCTAATGGTAGCTCCATATCCCGATTCATGGAAGCTTACTATTTCATACTCCTTAAGGATGCTTAAAGGAGCCGTACAATGCGATATTCTAATTATACCTTTATGTGGTGCCATGTACGTAGGATTGCCCATAAATGCTGGCTTTCCTGAGAGAATACTTAGAATTATCATAGTCATAAGGGCATCTAAGTCTGCCTCACATGCCGCAGGTATACCTTCATCTCTTAATAACGCGAGCGGTATGCATGGTGGTCTATGTATTTTAACACTCCTATAAATTAAATCCATGAAGCCAAAGCAGTCTATTGTAACGGCATTTGCATTATATCTCTTGATAAAGTTTTTCATCGCTATATATAGTCTAATGGAATCCTCAATCGCCTTCCTGTAATCCTCTTTAAATCCATCAATACATTTTGCCATTTTAATAAGCTCGTTTGCTCTCTCCTTAACATCCTCATAAGCGACTTTCTTATATTCATTTAATAATTCTTCTAACGCGATCACTATTATCTGAACTCCCATCCTCCTCTCTAGATACTCAATAGGCGTTATCACGTCCTTTATATAAGATGCTGGCGTACCAAACGCAATTATCTTAGTCTCTCTAAGTGCTTTAATACAACGAAATATTCTAAGAGCTGATATTATGTCATCTAATCCCACAGCTAGTTTAACTAAAATCCCTCTTCTACGAAGTTCTCCATATGCATCTAAGGCCTCAGGACCAGGAAATCCTTCTGCACTTTTCCCCATAACGAGAGACATAAAGCCTACGATAACAATAGGTAATCCAAGGTCTCCCAGGCTTACCAGAACGGGCTGAGATCCAAGACCAGCATTTATTGCTAATATTGCATCAGCTTCCTTAACCACTTCTTCTCTAATATGGTACGAATATAAGTCATCTATTGATGAAATAACGACAGGTTCGAGTAGCTCTATGTTGGGTTCCATCTTCTCCAAGAAGTTTTTAAGTCGTTTTATGTACATCTTAACTCTCTGAAACATTTCCTCTTTAGCTGGTTGAGACCACCAAGAATACTGTTTAGAATAATATGCTACCACAGGTCTAACATTAAACTTCAAATTGCATCCCCTTAAGTTACTAGTCACAAAATAAAGATAAAGATGAATGATAGTTTTTAGTTATCTCCTATACTTCAACATGTAAGATGAAGTGCTGCTACCACTCTCTTTCCTTTTTCTATTAACTCATTAAATATCCTGCACGCTTCCTTAGTCTTTGCCACATGTACTTCTATTCCTCTCTCCCTAAGGGACTTTATGACATCCTCTGGCACTCTCATAAGGCCGTAATATCCCGTTCCTATCACTAAGATTTCAGGATTGTAGGTAAGAACGTCCCTTATATCATCCATACATAGACTATGTCCTTCCTTTCTCCACCAGTTATCTATTATCCTATCTGGGAATATTATTACATCTCTATTGAATATCTTCCCGTTTATTACTATCTTACCAAATTCATAATGTTCTACTCTAGGCATATCTTCATAAGTTAATAACTCCTATAATTAAAATAAAAATGACCCTATAAAGTGGAGATTTAAAATTAAGCGTACGTGAGGTTCTGTAAATGTGCTATGAGCGTGCATTATCAGCCATATACCTTGAGGAAGCTGATAGAATCGCGCAAATGGAGGTCATACATCATACGGAATTCGTAGCAAAAATTTCCGGTATCGATCCAAAAAGGAATCCAAGCGAAGCCTTAAGGAGAACCTATGACAGGTTAGATCTCGACATGATATGGTTCACTCATGATTTCATCCATCCTTGGCACATAGCTAAGAAAATGGGTGAACGCTTTATTACAACTCCGCACTCTTGGTCGAAGTTCCTTCCAACAATATGGCGTGTCACGTATACAATAAATTCAGTTGAAGATGTCCTCGAATTCAATCCCTTTGAAGTAGTTGATATACCAAGTGTTGACGAACTTGCAGAATACTTCAATCAAGTACACGATAAGGCTCAGAGCCTATTCAAGAATCAGCTAGTACCTGGAGGGACCTATCTTACGTGTTTCATGTGGCCTCTCATGCTCTTTGGTTTAAAGTGGGTGGTAAAAGCCTCTTTTTATGATCCAAGGAGATTTAAGCGCTTGATAGATCGCTTTGCTCAAATATCCCTTCTCCAATTCAGGGCATGGGCTAAGACGGACATAAAGGTTTTTATAAGTCATGATGATATATGCTCAACTCAAGGACCCTTCTTCTCTCCGAGATGGTTTAAGCAATATATATTTCCATGGTATGAAAGGCTATGGAAGGAGCTTAAGTCAAAGGGCATAGTGGTTCTCTTCTGCTCTGATGGCAACATCACGCCAATAATTGATGAGGTTGCAAAAGCTGGTGCGGATGGTTTCATTATAGAGGAATGTTGTGATTTAGAATATATAGCTGAGAGGTATGGTAATGACAAGGTTATAATTGGAGGAGTAGACATAGGAGTTATAACATATGGCAGTATAATGGACGTAATAAATGAAGTTAAGAGGTGTATAAGAGTGGCCGGTCCTTATCCAGGATATTTCATAAACATATCCGGCTCAATACCCGATAACGTGCCCTTAAGTAACCTCGAAGTTTACTTTAGGGCGTGTAAAAGGTATGGTCTTAGGATTAGACATTCCGCTCCTCCTTAGATAACTTAATGAAAAGGCATATTGATAAGCAGTACTTCCCGTACTTAACTACATGTCGCATCACAGTTCGAAAACTAAATCAGTATTCTCTTCAGCATTTATTTACCTTATGCTTTAAAGTTTTATCCTAGGAACATGAAAAGAGCTCCCCTAAGTGAACACTTAGAAGAACTACTTCACAGGATGTATATCGCTCTAGCGGCATTAATAGTATGCTCGATATTGTGCCTTCCCCTAGTACCTTACACCATAAGGTTCATGAAGGAAAACTTACTTCCTCCTGACGTCGAACTAGTCGCCTTGAGTCCATTCGATAATATAATAGCACTCTTTGAGATGACGTTTGTATTAGGTTTTATATTATCATTCCCAGTAATCCTCTATGAAGTCTTGAAGTTCATAGTTCCCGCCCTTTATGAACATGAATTAAAGATTCTCTATTTAACCCTGCCCTTAGGCATTCTCCTATTCTTGCTCGGTGCATCATTGGGCTTTAAGTTGATCTTACCAACAATGTACTCCATCTGTAGTAAAGTACGCTTAGGTCAGACTACGATCTTTAGCTTAAGATCATTTATAGAGTATACCATCATGTTACTCCTAGGTTTCGGTCTATCTTTTGAATTACCCCTCGTAATGGCTGTCTTAAACCTACTCGGCATTATTCCGGTTGAGGCATTTAAGGAGAATAGACCGGTATCATATATAGTGCTAGCAATAATAGGCATAGTTTTCTTAACTCCTGAAGCAACGACGATACTTGACCTAATCGCTACATTCCTACTAATAGGCCTTTATGAGTTAGGAATATTCGTATCCGAGCTTGTTGAAAAGCATTTATACACACATAAAGCATAGAATATAGGGAAGAGAAGTATGTCGTTATTGGACGTGGCGATAGGCCTCTTCCTCATATTCATACTTATTAACCTTATAGGCAAGGGTAAGGTTAAGAGCCTAGCTAAGGAATTAGGTGAGGCATTTAGGGCTTTTCAAGAAGGCCTTTACGGAAGGGAGATAGGCGAGAAGGAGGAAAGCGAAGAGGAGTTGAAGAAGAGAATTAAGGAGCTTGAGGCGGAAGTTGCTATGCTAAAGGCTAAGTTGGAGGAGAGCAAAGGTGAATCAAAGTAGGCGGACATTCTTACGTCTCCTACTCTCATTCGTAACATTTCTAATACTCCTTTACCTATTACTAAAATCCATAAAGCAGAGGATCTACGAAATCATTATAAGGAGATCTTCTGAACTAATAAGATGATGGTGTGTAAGATCTCGAGAAGGGACTTCCTTAAAATTATAGCTGGAGCTTCACTTGTCGCGGCTGGCTTAGGTATTGTAGGCAGATATTTAGGAATATTCGGACGTAGAGGGCCTTTACGAGAGAAGGAGATAAAGCCAAATCCTTACATAGTAAATGGCAAATCCTTAGTCTCATTCGTTAGAGGCCATGACGTAAATAAGATGGTTGAAGAATCAATTAAGGCTATTGGGGGGATAGAGAAATTAGTTAAACCCGGATCAATAGTATTGATCAAACCTAACGTAGGCTTCAGTAATCCTGATGCTGTAGCATCCCCTAAAGTGGTAAGCGCTGTTATAAGAGTTGTACAAAGAGCAAACCCTGCTAAGATAATAATCGCTGAGAGCGCAGTTAGAGGCTATGATACCTCAAGGAACTTCGAAGTTACAGGAATAGCTGAGGTTGCGAAAGAGCTTGGAGTAGATCTAATAGACCTCGATAGGTATGGTGAAGTCGTTAGAGTAAAGACTAATGGTGGGGTAAAGCTCAAGGATGTTAGAGTATTTAAACAAGTGCTTGATGCAGATGTCGTGATCTCAATTCCTAAACTGAAAAGGCACTCTGCAGCTACTGTTACTATATCATTAAAGAACATGATGGGTGCAATTCCTGATGGTGAAAAGGGAATGTTTCACATCCTTGGTCTTCACCAGTGCATAGCTGATTTAAATACTGTAGTCAAGCCTGATCTCTCAATAGTAGATGCAACTGAGGTTATGACCGTAAGTGGCCCTGGTCATGGTAAAATGGTCCCTGGGAACGCTATAATTGCTGGTGGCGATCCAGTCGCAGTAGATCTAATAGCAGCTAGGTATCTTTTCGAACTAGAGGGTTCCATAAATCCTCTAAACGATGCAATGAACGTTAAACACATACGTTTAGCCGCACAATTAGGCGTTGGTACCAATGACCTGTCCAAAGTTAGAGTTATTGAGAGGCGAACGGATTGATCTCGAGAAGGGACTTCTTCAAAATCATTATGGGTGCTCTTCTAATGCCTATAATAGGGAGATTACTCTTCACGTTCCCGAGGAAAAGAGTAGTTCGTCCTCCAGGAGCTATTAAGGAGGATGACTTTTTAAGAGCTTGCATTCGATGCGGGATGTGCATAGAGGCCTGCTCTAGAGATGGAACTGGCACCCTTGAACCTTGTGGCATTCTCGATGGAATACCTCTAATGGGAACGCCTAAAGTAAATCCCTTAAAGGCTCCATGTGAGGCACGTTATGGAAGATGCGAGGGAGTACTACCATGCGTAAAGGCTTGCCCAACTAGTGCCTTAAAATGGATAGAGCCGGATAGGATAAAACTAGGCTCAGTTGAATGGAATCCAAAGCGATGTATAGCAGTTCTACATGGCGACTGCCTAGTTTGTGCTGAAGTATGTCCTGTACCTGGTGCGATAACTATTAAGAGAGGCCTACCCGTATTTCATTCAAATAAGTGTATTGGCTGTGGACGTTGTGTAAATGCATGTCCTGCCCATCCTAAGGCCTTGAAGTTAACACCCAAGGGGGAGAGAAGATCAACCTGAAATCAGTCATTACTAAGGTTAATGTAATCGTAGTGCTCTTAGTACTTTTACTTTATATACTCCTTAATTCAACTGGTCTAATTAGTGGTAACTACTGCTCCTTAAAGGTTAATGGTTTATTCTTCATATGTCCCATAGGCTTTCTCCAACGAGCTGCTATAAACTGTTCTTTCACGACTTCTCTCATAGTAGGTATTCTAATATCTGTGGTATTAATCATGCTCTTTGGTAGGCTGTTTTGTGGATGGATATGTCCTATAGGCATTTTGATGAGGTTATTAGGACGGACTAAGAAAGTTAAGGAAAATATAATACTACTAATGAGCTTTACCAGCCTAAGTGTGCTCCTTATAATTTCGTGGCTCTTAAGATATCCAGTCTTCTGTCTGGTTTGTCCAGTAGGCATTATAAGTAGATTAATAATATGGTCAGTTAGTGGTACGATAAACATTTCATCCGTGGTTATAGGGATCTTTATGTTTATTATAGTGATGGTATTTAATGTAACGATAATTGGATGGTGTGCAGGAGTATGCCCGTTAGGAGCGTTACAGATAATATTGAGTTATTTTAAAGTATTGAGGATAAGGGTTAAGGAGAACTGCATCAAGTGTAAATTATGTAGCAGAGTGTGCCCCTTAGGTCTTAGGATATATGAAGGTAAGAACGTGGCTAATATGGCTTGCATGACCTGCTTAAAATGTGTATTCTCATGTCCTGTAAAAGCATTAAAGCTTAGGCTATCCTTCTCGCATTAAAGCAAACGGGTAATATTGTGATGATTACGTATCCTTAGAAATAAATAGGAGCACTTGGAGCAGAACTATCGTATGTATTACCTTAGGAAAACGAGCGAGATACATATCTTAAGGGCCCTTCACCTATCTATTGTATTAAATGCTCTTCTCTTTATATTCAAGGTAGTGGGCGGTATTGTATCAAGGAGTACCGCTTTGCTAGCAGATGGTAGTGACTCCTTGCTTAATGTCATAAGCAATATGATAACCTTCAAGTATTACCACGAGGCAAGACGTCCTCCTGATGAAGAGCATCCCTATGGCCACCTCAAGTACGAGGCCTTTGCATCAATGCTCGTCTTAATCCTTATGTCTATTACCTTATCATTCATTGCCTTTATGACAGTTGATAGAATAATCACGGGTATACACGTCAAGAAGTTAAATCCTATAGGCATATTCTTCGCAGTTGCCTCCTTCATATTGAACATCACGACCTCGTTTATCCTGAGGGTGTTTGGTAAGGGGAGCATGTTGCTTAAAACCGAGGCAAGACACCTCCTAATAGATGTATTTGAAAGCGTAATAGTTCTCGTAGGCGTAGCCTTAGGTATCATTATGTCTGGAATCTTTGACATTCTAGCGACGATGATGATATTAAGCATAGTGGCCTACTATATAATGGTGACATTAAAGGAGATTAAACATTCCATATCTGACGTAAGTCCTCCTACTGATGTCCTAAAAAAGATATCTGAGATAATAATGGATCATGACGGTGTGGTAGGATATCACAGCCTTAGGGCTCGCCAACTCTTCGATAGAATCTTCGCTGACGTACACGTAATAGTAAATAAAGGCCTATCTATTAGCGAGGCTCATAGCATTGCTACAAGTATTGAGGAGAAACTCAAAAAAGCCTTTAATAATAAAATAGACATAGTTATACACGTAGAGCCTGAGGGTGAAGCTAATCATCATGAATAATGATTATAACTTATCGTTGCTAAACTCCTTATATCTTCAGTATCCTTCTGATGTTCTCTCCAAGTATCATCCTCTTCTCCTTATCGCTTATGTCTAAGATCTCTATCTTTCTACGCTCAACCGCTGGATGAAATTCAGGCGCGTCTGAACCAAAGAGTATCTTTTCTGCACCTGCCTCTTCAATTGCACGTACTAAATTCCTATGTAATGACGATCCCACAGAAGTATCTAGATATACGTTATCATATCTTGATGCTAAATAGATCGCTTGCAATTGGTGGTAATAGTTGAAGATATAGCTCCCGAGATGCGCTATGATTATTGTAACATCCGGATATGCTCTTATAAGAGGAACTAATTGGAATGGACCCTTACTATCGTCTGTGTGGATTATTAGTGGAAGTCCATGGTCAAGGAGGATATTCATTATTTCCCTAGTTGGAAATCCCTCTGTAGCGTGTAGCTTTAGGCCTTTAACACCATACTGCTCTACTGCCTCAAGTAAGTGTTCATGAGCTTCTGGATGTGAGGCTGCAACCTTAGCAAATGGTATTATTTTATCGGGATAACGTGTTGCTGCATTAGCCACCTCTTTATTAGCCTCCGGATATTTATCGGGAGGGTAATGTACCGGAAAGACAACAACCTTATCAACTCCTGCTTTCTCCTCAAGCTTAAGTATTCTTTCAACACTAGCGTCAATAACCCACCAGTACTCAAGGATAATAGCCTTGCCGATATGCGCATGACAATCTATTATCATTATGCATCCCCATGTAATAATTACATGGAATTCATAACTTAATGCTTCCTCATAACTTGAACCATCATCTGCTTAGCTTTATTAGTCTCTCCTCTCTTAAGATGGTTAAAGCCATGATTATAGTTAGCATTAGGGCCACAGCTATCGCTATGTCCCTCTTATATGCTCCAGTAGTCATCTTTAGCCTTCCCGTAAATGTACATGAGATGCGTATACGCGTCTCAGATTCTGTTCTTATCACTAATAGCACCATTTCTTCCCCTCTACTAACCCAATGATTAATGACAGTTGAATTATCGAAATGTACTGTTCTCTCTCCTCCGGGCAGGAATGGATCATAATCCATACGATCCCTATTTGTCGTAAATCTATATATTGTCAAATGACCCGATCCTCCATACAATCTAAACGTTAACATACCTCCAGAGATCGATGGGATTTCTATTAGTAGGCATGCCTGATATAGCGGCTCCTTTGTGACAACTTCCGTTTCATTAGGCGGCTTAATAACTCTTACCGCCAGAATAACTCCTTCTCCCACCTCTGCTGAGGTGGCTTCTTCATTTGCTACAATCACTAATATGTCCTTCTTCCTATCCGTTCCTAAAATGACTAATTCCGGCTTACCAGGACCGTTTGCTGACACAGCTATGCGCTTCCCATCAAGGTCAAATAAATATAGGTTTAAGTCACAGCGGGAGCCTACATATCGTCCATAAAGTAGGAATGCGTATTCACCAGCTTCTAGTCTAAATATTGCAGCAACCGAGGAACCCTTAGGTATCAGGCCTGTTGAATACGGAATCCCGGGATAATGTATGTTCTGGTATGCTGTAAACATTCCCCCATACCATGCCTTTGAATGCGCTCGAAGACCTCTAGTCAACGTCGGTATGAGTTTGAGAGCTATTAAGCCTGCTTGTAAATCATCTTCCGTGAGTACGCTTACATTGAAGGTTATTATCTTACCAACTGTGAAGTTTATGGGTAATACTGGTACATCTACTTCTAATGTCACTAGCGTTTGTCCTCCTTCCTCCAGATATACCGCTCCTATCTCCACACCATCCTTAATGAACCTGTAATTCATGGAATTGGGTAATCCATCTACCCTTAGCGTATAAATGCCCGCCTTACCTTTATTTACAAGCCAAAGTGGGTATTCTGCCTTAGATCCTAAATCAACTCTCTTCTCAGGAAACAGACATCTAATCTCCACAGAGGCTCTCCTATACATGATAACACTAACATTCTCCTCTTCAAGATAACCATCCGGATATTCTATGCTAACAGTTAAGGTATTTAGGTTCGTACTAACTTTAAACTCAACCTCAACCTCGCTACTGGCTGGAATTAAAGGTACTGTTATTCGGTAAGGAATGCCGACTAACACTCCAGCATATTTTAACGAGACGGTCAAGTTCTCTAGGTCAAACAAGTTCTCATTCCTGATCTTAACTCTTACTATATCTCCTATTCTCACTACGGAAACGATTGATACTCTATGAATGGTCTTAGGCAACCTTATTCCATACTCGTCTATCCATCCATCATTATATGTAATCCTGAGAACCACATATTCATAGGCTCTAGTTAAGGTGAATGTGACGTTTACTACTTCGTTTACATCTATATAACTTAACCTATGGATTAGTGGCATTCCAACTATGTTATTATCAGCTATCATGCTAAGTGAGACGTTGCATAGAGGAACTGGACCTACATTCCTTAATCTAATGATGATGTCCTTTCCCTTTACGTGAACCCCTACGACTTCAAGTTTGCTTATTTTAGTCACTCGAAAGCTTAAGGTGAATGTATCCGTAAACATCATTGTGGCATAAACGTCATAGTATGTGACCTGCATAAGCAATATAGCGATCATACCGTAGGTACTTCGGCTAACTGCAATCTTGACATGAAAGCTTACCTCCTGATTAGGTTCAATTTTCCTAAAGACTATAGGAGGACTTAATATAGCTATGCCTGAAGTCGATGGAGATAACCTTATGCTTAAGAACGTAGCCGTACCAGGTCCTTCGTTTCTAAGCGTAATCTTTATATCGTTTATGGCACCGGCTACTAACTCCGTGGTATCTAGTGAGTATGTAAATCTAACTGGTGATTGTGAGGTAATTAACAAAGTTAATATTAATGAAGTGAAGAGAAGACTACTCACTTTACTTCACCTCCCGCCTATATACGATCATTATGGAAAGCACTAGTAGAAGGCAGTTTAACGAATATATTGCTAGAAGCGATATCCATAGATCTCCTTCATAAAGTCGTCCACCTGGAGAAAGAACAAAACCACACTCTTCCAAGAAAAGTCCAAGGTGATACGATAATGTGTACTTAGCTGGATTCTCAAGCCAGGAGAGACCTGGCACTATGAGCTGATAAAGCGTCAGGAACGTAAATGCCGTAAGCGCTGCATAGAGTGGCTTTGAGAAAGATGATGAGAGAAGCATTGTAAAGGATCCATACGTTATAAGCCCTAATAATACAGCGCCCTCTCCTATCATCACGTCATGGGAAATCAAGGATGATAATGCATTCCATCCCCCTCTATATGCTATGGAAATTATTAATGCTAGCAAAAATAATGCGGGCAAACTTATTACTATCATACACAGGACAAAGGCCATCCACTTCCCTAATACTATACTCGACTTCCTAATGGGCTTCGTTATTAATAGCTTAAAGGTTCCTTCATCGAACTCCCCTGCAATAAGCTCACTTGCAATCAATATGGCGAGCAATTGCGCTGGAAGTCCCGTCCAGAAGTCAAGTATAAATTCACCAGCCTGACGCCAAAACTCCTCAAGACATACCTTAACCCCACCAAGGGCAGGACTTATCTCGCTTAAGCTCAGGAGATAGATAATATCCGGAAGTATCATTATCGCTAACATGAGCTTAAATTTCTTCGAGGAAACTATCCTCCTAAACTCCATCTCAATTATTGTTAAAATCTTAATTCTACTCATCCATCTCACTAACTTATTTAACGCATTCCTACTAATAGCCCTCATTGGAACACCCCCAATTTCCTAAGGAATAATTTTTCAAGAGGATCCCCTATGGGCTTAAACTCATAGAGAGCAAGCCTTTCCTCGACAAGTAATTCAGGTAGTTCAATCCATAGATTGTGTGCATTATTGATATCGACTTTCAGACGGACTCCATCCTTACCTTCAGATACCACCTCTAAAACATAGTCCCTTTCGCGTAATCTATCAATAAGCCTCTTAGGATCGGATACTCTGACTATGTATTCATCTTCCTCTTGTGCGACAAGATCCGTAATATGACCTTGAGCTATTAAGGAACCATTATTTATGATACCAACATAATCGCTTACTCTACTAACCTCAGGTATGACATGAGAGGATATGAACGTAGTAACTCCCTTCTTAGAAGCCAACCACCTTATTTTACTAAGTATCTCAAATCGAGCGACAGGATCGAGATTAGAAGTTGGCTCATCAAGTATTAACAATTCGGGATCTCCAATAAGAGCTTGCGCAAATCCTAATCTCTGTCTCTCACCAGCTGATAACGTCTCTACCTTCTTCATGGCCAATCTCCCTAACCCAACGAACCCTAATAATTCTCTAGCCTTCTCTCTAGCCTCTCCCCTACTAAGTCCTTCAAGCCTACCCATATATTCCAAGAATTCCTCTACCCTCATGTTCCGATAAGCAACGGGCTTTTCAGGTAAATAACCCACCCTTTCCATGATCTTAGTCCTATGCCTAAATACATCAAGCCCAAAAATCCTTACCTTCCCATAAGTTGGCCTAAGACAGCCTACTAGCATGCCTATAGTCGTGCTCTTACCAGCACCATTAGGCCCGAGAAAGCCATATACGACTCCTCTTGGAACTCTTAAGTTAACTCTGTAAACTGCACATCGCTCGCCGTAGAACTTAGTTAGGTTTTCTGTCTCAATGACATTCTCAGTCATATTTAGCACCTAAGTTCCATATTCACTAATTTACCAATTAGTACATATTTATACTCCTCAGTCCTTGATGGTTTTTGAGTTAATGGCCAGAATAACTACCTAGAAGTCATTTCCCAATATCTCATCCTTGATGGGATGAAGATCAGGAATTAAAAATCATAAAACGTGAGTTAAAGAAAATTGAAGATACATGTACTACTTTCCTTCCTCTATTTCCTCTGGTTCTCCTCCCTTCCACTTCTTAGCTGCTATTCCGTATAGCGCCACACATATCACTATTGGTATGACTATGTATCGAATGCCTGCCCTCGTTGCCTCCGTTGAGTAAGCACTTCTAGCATACTTATAGGCGTCGGTTGCATATCCCTCTGCCTTATCTAGATCGCCGGAGCAAATGGCATCTAGTAGCTTTGAGAGCATCTCCTTTGCCTTCTTCAGATCTTCCTTAGCTTTGGCGCTTTTCGCTATCTTCTCTACCTTTAGTATGTAGTCGTTAGCTCTCTTTCCTTCATTTAATATCTTGATGAATCTCTCACTAAAGCTGGGTCCATTGTTATGTGGGAATACTATCCATGTGAAGTTATGTGAATCCCCTGCCGATATTGGAATTAGGTTTAATCCTGTCCAATCGGGAGCTACCCAGCTACAGAGATAGAAGTAATCGTTTCCCCATGCACGTGCATCGGATACCTCAAGATACTTTATCTCAGGTGGATCCACATATACTATAATTACGTTAATCTTTCCTTCAGGAGGCATGACTAAGTATCCTGAGTCAAGCGTACCGCTTGATATCACGAAGCCCTCTTGTTCAGCTTCTGGATTATACTCTGGAGGTAGTTCCTCTACCTTGAATGATATATCTCCCTGCCTATATGCAAATACCTTTCCGCTCTTATAGAATTGGCATGGGAATGTAATTAATATGGCGCCTCCTGCGAAATCCGAATCCTTGTATGCCTCAACTACGGTAGATATTACTACAGCTCCTGACTTGTAGATTTTATGAACTGTAGTGTACTTATAGAATAGATTCTTATTAGGGTTTTCAACTCGACTATAAGTTTTTATCATTAAGCCCCAATCATACATCTTTACCTCAGGGTCTTTAATCACTTCAGCTCGTGTAGTCGGATGTGCACTCCAGTCTCTATCCCAGATGTTTATTGCGACTCCCTCTCCTAAAGTTCCTAGTACTGGATAGCCCATAAAGTAATATGCATTAATTCCCCCACCCTTAGAAATGTGTATCTCAAACGTTGCTCCAGTCACTACTATCTCCGTATCCGTTATCTCATAAGTCAGCTCTTGGGCCTTTGTTAAGTTACAGGTATTAATTATTGCTAAGAGTAGAACTAGAACTAATATCGTGGGAACAATGCGCCTTATTTCATTCATATCCCATTCTACCTCTAGTTAATTTTAAAATGATTATAATAAATAAGCTTTTATCTTAACGATAAACATTTTGGCGAAGTAAAGTAGCAATAAAATGTAAAAATTTTTTGAACATTTTTATGCCGCTAAATACTTCGGTAACGCTGCTATGCCTCCTATGAACCAGCAAAGTGCTGTACCTGCACTTATTCCTGCGACTAATGGTACTAATATCCCATCGTGAGCCCTCATACCGCCGAACTTTATCACTAAATATTTTATTAGCCATGCAACAAACCATACCATTGGTATGGTCTCGTTATTATGTAAGCCTACATAGACGCCTACTGGATCAAATGGCCACCAGATGAAGCGTACTCTTAAGTAAGACAGTACGCCAATTATTACAGCACCAATTAATGCATTTGGCCACCATGGCTTCATAGCAGGCCATGTCTGCCATGTGGCTGGATCTATCAGCCAGTTTGCGTCTGGCTCTAATATTCCTCGTACCGAGCTAGCCATGCCCACCTTATAATAGACCTTTAGCGCTACTGGGTATGATAGGAGAGAGGCTGCTAAGAACGCTATGAAGAGCGCCCAGAACATATCCCTAGGCTTAACGCCTACATCCTTCGCTACCCTATACCACATGGCGAATGAAGGCGCATTGTAGTTAAGCCAACCAGTAGGCCATCCGCAAGTGAATATTGTATTCGCATACTCAGGAGTTACTTGTTCAGTAGTGGTTACGTTTGGGAAGAGGTACATCGTGAGACTTGGTAAGTACATCCAATCAACAGGTCCTATACTGAAGCTTAAGCCGTATATCCTGGCTCCACTCATATTGCCTAAGAAGTAAGTTAATATTGCCAACACTGCGCCTGCTAATGGAAGTCCTGCAGCATAGAGCCAGAACATGAGTACCATAGCGCTTACTAAGAACAAGCCCCATGAAACCCTGTATGGTAATGCTTCATTCTCCCACTCTTCTCTTGTTGGTCCCTTTATGGCTGCCCGTATTGTATCTATCATGTATCTCCAATTCAGTATTAGCCAGAATATTATTATTGAGACGCCCATGCCCCAGTATACAGCATATATCTTAAATGGTGGCATGCTTCCCAACATATCACGTCGGCGATATATTATCGTTACATTAAGTATTCCTGAATAGTATCCCCTTAAGTATGCTACTTGATAAGCTACAATGAGAATTATTCCAGTAATCCATGCGGTCAACAATATGTCCAGAGGTAACAGCATTGATGATGTATATTCCACTATGTTTGTTGGTATTGCTAGTAATGCTACTATTCTGTCTCCTATTCCTGGGACTAGTGTAGCATCAATTGCTCCGAACCACCATGATATATAAGGTGGTGAGCTCCATCCGTATATATCTGGGAACCATGGTACTAAGAATCTTAACACTGGGGGCCACATGTAGAAGAAGCCAAGCAGTAATCCTCCTAAGAACATCACGAACCTCCTACCAGGCCTTAATCCCTTAGCTCTTCTCTCTGGTGCTGCTGCAATAATCGGTATGCTCCACAGGTAACTTGCTGGATATGGTAAGAGCTCAATATCGATCCAACGCCTTCTGACAATCGTTATGAAGCTTATGTTGAATAAGAACCATAGGAACGTATAGATCATCCACCATGCAAGTGAAGGCATCCAAACCATCCATGGAACGTCTGCTAAACGTCCTCTAAGTAACTGCTGTATATATTGTAACTCAGGACCCCAAATCCAATCAATACATTCATTATAGGGCGAAGGTGCAGTTCTAGCTGAGTATATGTTATCGAAAATCCATAAGCTCATGTCCATGTAGACAGCAGTTGAAGCGGCTGCGCTTATAAGGGCTATATGCTTACTTGTAGCAACTCTGGGCATGAGGTTTCCAACAAGTATTGCAAGTAACATTAATGCAGCCGGAATATTACGCGAAATAGCATGCGATTCATTAGCCCAGCGTGGTGTATAGATACAGAATATAGGTGAAGCAACTGCACAAGCAACTGCTACTATCACTAGGACTATGAGGAACCTCCGGGTTAATACAGAAGGTCTCTTTACCTCAACATTGCTCATAACAAACCCTCGAATCTATTTATCCTTTTTTAAAGTATTTAACGGTTAACATTTTAGAATTAATGGTTAGCCTTATGCAGTGATAAAGTATTTATCAACTCTTTTAAAGAGTACTATATGGGGTCTAAATGATAAAAACGAGATGCATATCGTTACTTCTATTATCTGTTCTCATAGCAATGCTCTTAACACCTAGTATTCCCACTCGTTCTCAAAAACCACAATGGGAAGTCTCAGCTGAGGGTGTTAGAGTTACTGTAGGAAATATAGAGATCTACATAGGTGCTACGACAGGAATTTCTGACATATTTATAAGTGGCGTAGAGGTAATAAGTGGCTTAGGTATATGGGTCTTCGCACCAGGATGGGAATACATTGGTGCTACTCCTTGGGAAGGTGAAGTCCTTGAACCACCAACAGTCGATGAATTGCCGGATGGAATTCTAGTAAAAACCCATGCAAGGTTCTCACCCGATACGAACACGTACCTTGAATTCAGAGGCGTCTATAAGATATATAATACAGGTATGATAATTGCTAATACTACTGTAACCGCGTATGATGACACCGAAGTTCAGGCGGTATACTTCATAATATACTTCCCCATTGATACGTTAAAAGGCCAGACTATCTATATGGTCTACGGTGGAACAAGCGGTATAACATTCCCAGAGGAGTTTAGTGGATGGTCCATAGCCTCAGGTACTTATTCAGCTGCATACATTTCGCTTCCGCAGGGGGATATAGTCTTCGTAGCACTAGAGCCAACTGCATTAGGCTATGAATTAACTGATGGTAGAGATTGGGGAGGTAATGTATACGAGATAATAACAACGTTAAGAAGCGCTGGCATGATAGCTAAAGGGACTACGATGAAAGTATCATTAATGTTATACCCACATACTAGAGGTCCTGAGTTTACTAAGCTTATAGTTGAGACCTTCGGTAGTCTAGGTGCTGCTAAGAGCACTGTTGAAACATTGAAGAAGAGTAAACCAAGAACTCCTGGTGGCGCTAAACTATTAGCCGAATGTGAGAAGGAGGTTAAGTTGGCATATGATGCTTATAGTAAGGGCGATATAGAGTCAACTCGAGCACATGCTCTTAAGGCATTAGAGTTAGCACAGAAAATAAAGGCCGTAGAGAGAAGGCAGAGGATATTATTCTTCATGGTTATACCAGGGATCATAGGCATAGTAATAATGTTCTTACTAGCATGGAGTGCGTCTCAGAAGGTGAGAAAAGAAGTAGCATCATAATTTTTAGCTCTGCTTAAACTTTCTTTTTCTGTAATCCCAGGTGATTAACGTTAATGCTACTATTGCTATTAACACTGCCGCTATGCCCGATAGGTTCTTCCTTAATTTATCTACGATAATCCCTATCTCTATGTTATTGGTTTTACCTTGCTCTTCTTGTTGTTTAATTATAGCTATTTCCTCCTTTTGACTTGGCTTTCCAGTTTTCTCAAGTAAGAGAACCATGCCTTCCTCTGGTCCGAGGGTTATGTTAAGTTTGCCGTTGCTTACTTCATATATCTCACCGTTTATCCTCTTGAGTTGTAGCCAATTATCAGGAACGTTGATCACTATGCTGTATTTTCTCTTGAAGGGATTCACTGCTACTAGGCCCTTCTCGTATAGCCTGTAGTAGATATAGCCCTCTACTTTATATTCGCCTAATGGATTTCCTAAGTCAAGGTTAAGTACACTAGCGTTTAGTATGCTATCTATTATTGGTTTAGATACCCAATAGTAGAAATCGAAGAGCCTTACTGTAGCATAACTGAATTCGTATATATCATCGCTTTCGCCATAGCTTAAGGCAATTACAATCTTACCTTTTTTAGCGTATTCTTGGGCGATAAGCGATACCCTTATTATATCCATCCATCGTCTACAGCAATACTTTGGTTTCGTGATTGACTCTATATCGCTCGTAACCACGTATGTGGTTGGATGAGCTTCAAGCATTACTCCATCCATGTATTTCATTAATAATGAAGATGGAGGGCTCCAGCCCGCATTATATATTAGTGGCGCTCCTGTCTCATTTTTTAGCCTTATTATGAACTGGATTAATGCATCTGTCCACTTACCGTACTTTGTCTCATTATAAACAGGAGTGTCATATTGCGGACCTCCTATTTGGTTTATATCAAGATGAACATCATCTAGGAAGATGCCAGTGAACCCCTTTTTCAGATATTCCTTAGCTCTATTGATAAGGTAATCCTGGAAACTCTTTACCGCTATATTGCACATGAATGAAAGTCCGTACCAATACTTAGCGACCTTTCCATCTTTCGTATATAGTAACCATTCCGGATGATTCTTTTTAACCCAGTCTAACTTGTCAATCCACAACCCGAGCACATTTAGGTATACATAAACTTGAATTCCTCTCTCCTTCCACTCCTCTGGTATTTCAAAGTATGGTTCAGCAATGACAATAGTATAGTTCCTCTCAAGAACTACCTTAGTTACATAATCATTTGTCCATCCGTAATATACGACGGCGTAGCGTCTGCCAACGGGGATCTCCTTATTTTCTAATGAATTGGTGATTCCCGTTGAGAAGACTAATGACGTAATAAGCAATCCAATTATTACATAGAGCGATATGCTCTTCATCATGTTATTAGTTCGTAAGAACGTGATTATAAACGTTCTTCCGATTATTTACCGAAGGACGTATTGATTCTTAGACTACTAACAATAGGTACGTTATCTCATGATTTAATCTTCAGCCACGTATGTACGTGAAGAATAATAGGACTTTAAGGAATTAATAGTAAATGGTGATACCGCTTGATTATGGGTCGCTTTAAGTACATAATGCTCATTCTCCTAATTGGGGCATTAATTGGATTAATGGCTATATATTTCGTAGAGATGCATAAGAGGAGTATATCTAAGGGATCAGGGGTACAAAACATGAGTATGAAGGAGGAGACGAAAGTCGAGGTAACTCACGCGGTAATAAAGGTGATCATTCATGATGAGAATCCCTATCACGTATTTGAGCCTGGGAATCGATTTAAAGTCGAGGTAACTCTCCAGTTAATATCTGGAGATCCTCCTAGCGAAATATATTGCCAATGGAAGGATTTCATGGGTAAGCCATTATCTGATCTCATTCCTTTAGAACTTAATAAGACCAATATCATATGGTCTCCCAAGAACGTTACAATTGGGTATTATGGCTTGGTGTTCCTTCCAAGCTACGTTAAATTCTTACCCAATAGGGAGATAGGATTCGCTGTTCTACCTAAGAGGAAGATATCTCCTCCTGATCCACAATCACCATTCGGAATAGTACATATGGAAGTAGAAGATCCGTACATCGATGCTACGTGGATTAAGACGTTAACTGATTATCAGTTCTCAACGCCATCCAATTGGCGTAAGCTCATGGATTATCGTCGCAAATATGGCAGGATTGAGATACCCTTAATCATAGGAGAGCCTTGGGAATGCGACAATACAAAGCCCATCTCTAAGGAACAACTCCAAAGGCTTCACGATTACCTATTTAAGCTATTTAGTGCTGATCCTAATGTGCCAGTATGGGAACTAGGTCTTGAGGAGAACCTAAAACTAAGAGCTCACAGGGATGGCTGGAAGTACTTCTGGCATAATCTGAAAGAGAAGCTTAAGGTTGCTCAGGAGGCTAAGAATAAGGTAAACCCTAATATAAAGATAGCGTATCAGATTGCGGAGCTCGATTATAGAGCTCTTAGGGAATTCTTCGAAAGCGGGGCTGCAGATTACGTTGATATACTATCGTTGCATCCATATAAATGGCCGTATTTTGAGACTCCTGAGGTATGGCACGATCTTTTCATAAAGGCAGTTAGGAAAATAATGAGAACCTACGGTAAGGAGATACCTATTTGGTATACCGAAGTTGGTGCTCCACAAAACGATGCCGGCGTACCTAGAATGTATTCAAATGGAAAGCCAGTTAAGGCATTAACTAGAAGAGAGGAAGTAGATTACTTAATAAAAATTCACGTACTAGCTCTACGCGCTGGTGTGGAGAAGATAATCTGGTACAACTATAAGGATAGAGGGGATAATCCCACTGACGTTGAAGATCACTTTGGTTTAAGGGACTACTGGGGATTTCCTAAACCTGCATATGTTGCTTATGCTAACATGGTCAATATTCTGAAGGGTAAGCGATATAATTGCACCATTGAAATAAAAGGTGTCTACGCTCTTAGGTTCTCTGGAGAGAATGAAGACTGTATCGTAGTGTGGGCCTTTCCAGAGAACGCTACAATATCGCTATTGGACTTAGGCATTCAAGATCTCAGCAAGATAAGGATAGTAAACGCTGTAGGTACGCCACTTCCAGTTAGGGAGAGAATAGAATTGACTCTTGATCCCATTTACATAGTAATCTCTAAGAAATAACCTCTCTTCCTTTACCTAAGTTTAAAGGACGTGGTGTTGTTTAAGTTCATGACCGCTTATATAACCCGACTAACTTTGCATAAGCTATTACGTGTCCTCTCACATGCTTCAATAATTCTCCTATAGTTACTCCAGGCTCTAGGTTAAGCTTAGTATCTAAAGCAAGAAGAAGGAATATGTATCTATGAGTCTCTCCTGGGGGCGGACATGGCCCTCCATATCCTACCTGCTTAAAATCATTAAGTCCTTGAAGCCCATATGGTGTATTACCTCTTTTCTCTATGTTCTCAGGGAGTTCATTCACGTTTGCAGGTATGTTGTAAAGTAACCAATGGTAGAACGTTCCTCTAGGAGCATCTGGATCATACATTATGAGAACATATGATATAACACCGCTAGGGGCATTACGCCACTTTAAAGGCGGTGATATATTTTCACCATCACAAGTATACTTCTTAGGTATGTAAGTACCATTCTTAAAGGCATTACTGCTCAAGATAAATTGCCTTCTTACGCCCTTTATTATGGATTCTACATCTCTAGTCTTGCCATGAGTGCTTATTAAGTAAAGACCTATAGCTGAGATTACTATTAACGCAATTATAATTACGATGAACCAACTCTTTTCTTCCCTCATAACCAACCCAATTCTTCAACTTACTATGTGTTTTAATATATTTCTTATTGAAGCCATACACGATAATGTTGCTAACATGGTAAGCAACACTAAGCAAACTTCCGTAGATGCCTTCAAAAGAGGGCTCATCGCTCCTCTAATAGCTTCAGAAGAACCTTCATTATAGTGGTTTCAATTCCTCTGGCTAACGAGATCATAGGAAGTCTATATGATTTCATTAAACGAGTTTATGGTTTAATCCGTACAAAAAGGGGTCTGTTCGTCGCGAGGTCATCATTTTCCTCAGACTGGAGTGGCGTCTTCATTCCCTATACATAATAGGGAGGGATCGATTTAAAGCGTTCGTTCTTATATGTTTTTAAGCTATTAATTGGGATTATATTTTCGTAATCCTGGAGGAGTAATGATGCATATTGATATAAAGGAGATACTCGAGGACTACGATTTGGATAAGTTAAGCATAGCTACCTTAAGTAGTCATTCTGCTCTCCAAATACTTCATGGTGCGAAGATTGAGGGATTAAATACAGTGCTTATTGTGAAAAAAGACAGGTTATGGTTTTATGAGCAGTTTAAGCATTTAATAGATCATATAGTTCTAGTTAACGAATGGCATGAAGTTGTAAAAGCTGATGTAATTAGGATGTTAAGGGCTAAGAACGCTATATTAATACCTCATGGCAGTTTCGTAGAGTATGTTGGTTTAGATAGAGCCGAGAAAATGGAGGTTCCTATGTTTGGTCTACGTTCTTTGCTTCGTGTTGAGGCTAGTCAGAAGAGGAAGATGAAGTTCCTTAGGGATGCCGGTATAAAAGTTCCTAAAGAGTATGATTTAGATGACTTAGTTCCTCCTGTGATAGTGAAGTTCTCCGGAGCTAAGGGAGGACGTGGTTATTTCATTGCTAATGACAAGGAGGAAGTTAAGAAGGGAATAGAGGAAGCCATTGGTAAGGGCTTAGTGAGAGATATGGACGAAGTGCTTATTCAGGAATATGTAATAGGCGTTCCTGCATATTACCACTTCTTCTACAGTCCCGTGTTGAAGAGGCTTGAGCTACTTGGAGCTGACATACGATATGAAAGCAATGTCGATGGTCTTAAAAGGCTTCCGCATAGGATAAGTTCTGGGATCGAACCCTCATTCGTAGTAGTTGGGAACATACCTTTAGTCTTGAGAGAAAGCCTTCTATTAAAGATAATGGACTATGGATACAAATTTGTTAGGCATTCTCAGAAGGAGTTACCACCTGGCGTAATAGGTCCATTCTGCCTAGAGAGTATCATTAAGGATGACTGCGATATAATAGTCTTCGAATTCTCCGGTAGGATCGTTGCTGGAACCAATATATATGTCATGGGAAGTCCCTATTCATGGCTTTACTGGAACGAGCCGATGAGTACTGGACGTAGAATAGCAAGGGAGATAAGGATGGCTGTTGAAAAGGGGATTTTGGATAAAATACTTACATAAAATAAAAGCGGATTTCAATTAGTTATTATACCTCGGGTGAGCTCTTGAGTAAATGTATTGAGCGCGAGGAAATGCAGGAACTAGCCCGTAAGTATAAGAATCCGGTACTACTA